>Ga0315912_10000547_pt1 | contig 64980 bp, 51 predicted proteins | sample VfabasoilMG_FD_204469 | JGI IMG/M metagenome (GOLD analysis project Ga0315912, IMG submission 204469) | Garden soil microbial communities collected in Santa Monica, California, United States - V. faba soil | ecosystem: Environmental > Terrestrial > Soil > Garden | place: USA: California...
TAGAAATCCTCGTCGCTCGTCCCCTCGCCCTCGTAGATGATGCCCGAATCGCCGCCGCTGCCCGTCGCGCCACTGCCGCCGCTCGAGGTCGCGCTCCCGCTGCCCGCACTGCCACCGCTCGCCGGCGCGCCGCCGCTCCCGATGCTGCCGCCCGTCCCGGGTGCTACTCCGCCCGAGCCCACGCTGCCGCCGCTCGCGGTAGCGCCGAAGCCGCCGCTCCCGGGTCCGCCGCCCACGCCCACCGCCCCGCCACTCCCAGGAAGCGCGCTGCCCCCGGTCGAGCCTGGCGGCGGAAGCATCGTGTCGTTGTTGCAGGCGCCCAGCGAAGAGAGGGCGAGCAGCGGCGCAAGACAGGTCAAGCGATGGGGGCGGAGCATCGATGGAAAGATTAGTCATCACGATCGAGCGCTGGCAGACCGGCAGCGTGGCGCGCCTGCCCCGTCGATGCATTTCGCCGTCCTGCATCGAAAACTTCCGGCGCGGCCCGAAAGCGCTTCCCTTGGGCAGAATGCCTGGCCTAGAAAATGGCAGCCACGCGTGCGGCACCGCGAGTCGCGCGATTGGCTCAGAAATCTGAGCGACGCCGAGCGCGGGCGCTCGAGGAAAAGAAAAGCCCCTCACCGATGGTGAGGGGCCTTTCGCGCTTCGGGAGGGCCCTAGCGTTGCTCGCGATCCGAGCAACGTCGCTTGCGCAGATCAACCGGGCGGAGCGCCGGCGCACAGAATGGTGGAGTCGTCGACCTCGAAACCTTCGAGGATGCCGTTCCCCGCGAAATCTGGGTCACCGTTTCCATCATCGATGCCGACGAGCACCTCGGTGCCGCCGTTGGTGCAGACGCCACCTGGATCGATCGTCACGAGCATGATGAGCGAGTTGTACCCGGATCCGCCGGTGGCACCGGTCGCGCCAGTCGCGCCATCGGCTCCCGTCGCACCGGGGGCTCCGGTTGCGCCTGGTGCTCCCGTTGCTCCGTCAGCTCCCGTTGCTCCGTCGGCTCCCGTGGCACCGGGCGCTCCAGTCGCGCCGTCAGCTCCCGTTGCGCCCATCGCCCCAGTCGCGCCGGTTGCACCGTCAGCTCCCGTTGCACCGGGCGCTCCAGTCGCTCCTGGCGCGCCGGTGGCTCCATCGGCTCCCGTGGCTCCCATCGGACCGGTCGCACCATCGGCTCCCGTTGCACCGGCCAGGCCCGTAGCCCCAGTGGCACCATCGGCTCCGCTCGGCCCGGTGGCACCCATGGGACCCGTCGCACCGTCGGCTCCCGTCGCGCCTGCAGGTCCGGTCGCACCATCGGCGCCGCCTGGCCCAGTCGCACCGCTGGGACCGGTCGCCCCGCCAGGTCCGGTCGCGCCACCAGGTCCGGTCGCGCCACCAGGTCCGGTCGCGCCGTCGGCGCCGGTCGCACCGGCAGGTCCGGTGGCTCCGCCCGGTCCGGTTGCACCGGGCGCTCCGCTTGCGCCTGTTGCACCGGCGAGACCGGTCGCGCCCATCGCCCCGGTTGCGCCGTCGGCTCCGCCAGGTCCGGTCGCACCGTCCGCGCCTGCGGGGCCCGTCGCGCCATCGGCTCCATCCGGCCCGGTCGCGCCCTCATCACCGGCTGGCCCGGTCGCGCCGTCATCACCTTGAGGTCCTTCAGCGCCTTCGGCGCCGTCGCAAACGTACTGATCGCCCTCGATCTCGTTGCTGTCGAGCGTGCCATCGCCATCGTCATCCGCGCCGTAGTGCACGAGCGTCCCACCGAACTCGCAGTTCTCACCCGCCGGCTCGGTCTCGACGGAGAGAAGCGCCGACACGCCGGGATCGCCGTCCTCGCCGGGCGGTCCTTCGGGCCCTTCGGAGCCACACGCGACCACCAGGATGCCGGTGGACAGACAACTGAGCATCGTTAGACGTTTCATCGGACATGACCTCCTCGGACGAGCGAGATCACGGCGTGCCGATGCACGCGCGGCCCCTCATCCCCATGCAAGGCCGCTATGTCCGCTGGACACGGAGGTCAAACCGCCCCCCTCCGTCCCAGTTTGCTCAGGAAGTCACGCGGGCCGAGCTACCCGGAGCCACTCCCGGGGCGCAATGCCACGGGAGTGAGCCCCCCCTTTCGAGCGCAGGGCTAGAACGCTTCGTAACCGATGTTGAAGGTCGGCGCGATGAACGTGTACGTCCCGCTCGCGTCGCTCAGGAAGTGCAGGCGCAAGTCGGCACCGAGCATCAAGCCCTTGCGCCGAATCTTCTCGCCACTGCGCGACATGAGCGGATAGGCGCCGAGTCGGAAGTGGAGCTCGGGTCCCGAGGGGTTATTCAGGATGCCGAAGCCACCGCCAGCGCCGACGAAGAAGCGATCGACGAGCGTCGCCTCGGCCAGCGCGGAGATGCCGATCAGGCCACCGCCACCAGTGAAACCATTCGAGGTGCCGCCGTAACCGCCCAGCGTCGGCTGGGCGTAGATGGCAATCATGTCGGTGACCTGGGCGCCGAAGCGCAGATCGACGCCGCCGTATCCCCAAGTCCCGAAGTCGGACGCAATGATGCCGGCGCCGCCCGAAACGCCGAAGCGGAAGCGCACGCCGTCGTCACCCGCCGCGCTGTTCGGCTTACCCGATGCTGCAGCGGGGGCTGCTTCAGCCGGTGCGGCTGTCTCCTCGGCCACCGGAGCGGGTTCCTCCACCGGCGGCGGTTCGGCAGCCGCCTCCTCGGCAGCGGGGTCCGCCATGCCTTCGCCAGCGGCGGGGTCGGTGGCGGCCGGGTCCTGGCCAAACGCCACGCTAGTCTGCAATAGGCCCACGATGATTGCTGCTGTGCTCACTCGTACGTTCATCCTGACATCCTCCAAATTCGACGGGTGTACGATCAGCGATGCTAACAGCCTTCCCACACAAATGAATCGGAGCTTGCAAACGTACGTTGTCCTACCTTGGATCGACACGCACGATGCAGCCTGTTTAGGCTGCAGAAGCAGCGCGGAAACACTTCACGAAGCGCCGCGTGAGCAAACGACGCCACGTGCTTCGCCAGCACGGAGGCGCGAAAGGGTCCGTTGGCAGGGCGTCAGCTGACGTCCGCTTCGCCCATGTGGAAGAAGAATGCGGCACCTTGGCCAAGCTGGGCCTCGGCGAAGAGAGGTGGTCCCCCGTAGTCCTCGACCAAGAGAGCGGCGTAGCCCTCGATGGCCTTCAGTTTGCACACGCGCTGCTCGAGCTCGAGCGCCGAGGACTCGAGCGCACGCCGCCTCTCAGCCTCGAGTCGAGGTCGAAGGTCAGTCCACGCTCGGGCCACGCGGCAACCACTCTGAAAGCAGCTTTCGCATCTCCTCGACCGTCGCCGGCTTCTGCGCGCAGCCGTCGAATACGGTGAGCGACTCGTCAGGCCCGCCCGGCCCACCACCGATACTGCCGGAGATGCAAACCCAGCGCAGCTCGGCGGGTGCTTCGACGCGCAGCTCCCGGGCCAGGTCGGCCCCACGCTCGCGCGTCAGATGCTGGTCCATCAGCACCAGGTCGAAGCTCAGATCCCGCACGGCCTCACGCGCGCCCGCGCCGTCGGCCACCACGACCGCCTCCAGGCCCAGCTTCTCGAGACTGCGCTTGTAGAGCCGGCGCAGGATGGGGTCGTCATCCACGACTAGAACACGCCGCTTCGAGCCCAGATCTCCCACCCAGCGTGCGATATCTCGCTTCCCGGGTACATTCAACCTGCGAGCACCCTGCTAGCGCTCGGGTGTGCCCACATCGCCACCTACTCGCAGGCACTCTGCGCAGGCTCGGTGGGGGCAGGGTCGTCCTGGCCTCGTTCAGGCGGCGTCGCGGCGCTCGTCTTCGTCCCCTTGGGGCAGAAGATCGCGTAGCCGCTCGAGGTGCGGTCGGCGGTGCAACCTTCGGGCAGTTCGAGCGCGAGCGCTTCGCCCCCCGGCCGGATGATCGCTCCGTCCTCGGTGAGGTAGGTGCAGCCCACGACCAGGGCCCACCCCGCTCCGAGAAGGAAGGCACGGCCCAGGAAGAGCGCACGGGGCGTAGAGGCGGAGGTCGAAGGAGATTTCGTCATGGTTCCGAGGTGGAGAGAGCAATCCACGTGCCAGGCCTCGGGATCGGGCTCAGCGCGCGATTCAGCTGTCTTTTCACGGGCCTTCGGGGCGACCAGCGGGCCGGATCTGGGTTCGGGGAACCCGCCTGGGTCACCTGGACTCGGTGGCTGTTGACCTCCCGCCGAGGCAACTCGACACTGATTCGGATGCACGCCTCGGGGGAGCGACCGTCCATCGCGGGGCCGCCGACGCGGATGACCGTGCTCGTCATCGAGGACGACGAGGCGCTGCGCCCGGGGCTGGTGCGCATCCTGGAGAGCGCAGGCTACGAGGTGCGGGCTTTCGGGACCCTGAGGGCGGGCATCGGCGCGCTGGAGGACCCGGAGACTGGGGCAGGCGTGGTCCTCACCGACCTCGAGCTGCCGGACGGCCTCGGCACGCAGGTGCTCGACGCGATCGACACCTTCCCGGCGGGGCGCATCCCGCCAGGTGTGGTGGTCCAAACCGGCAAGGGCACGATCGAGAGCGCCGTGGAAGCGATGAAGCGCGGCGCCTACGACTACCTGCAGAAGCCGGCCAGCCCCCAAGAGCTCCTGCGTGCGGTGGCACGCGCTGCCGAGCGCTTTGCCCTACTCGAGCGCAACGATTTTCTGTCCAGTCGCCTCGATGCGCGGGACCGGATGGAAGGCGTCGTCTGTTCGTCGCGACCGATGCGCGAAGCCACGCGGCTGGTCGGCCTGGTCGCGCCGACCAACGCCACGGTCCTGATCACGGGCGAGAGCGGGACCGGCAAAGAGGTGCTCGCGCGTCAGATCCACATGCTCAGCCCGCGCGCAGCGCGCCGGTACGTGACCATCAACTGCGGGTCGCTCTCCGAGTCGCTGCTGGAGAGCGAGCTGTTCGGGCATGCCAAGGGGGCATTCACCGGCGCGTCGGGAAGCCATGTCGGCCTGTTCGAGCAGGCCGCCGGCGGAACGATCCTGCTGGACGAAATTGGCGAGCTTTCGCCCTCGTCCCAGGTCCACCTCCTGCGCGTGCTGCAGGAAGGCACGGTGCGGCCGGTGGGCGGCACCGCCGAACGTCAGGTCGATGCACGGGTGATCGCCTCCACCCATCGCGATTTGCGAGCCATGGTCGAGGACGGGAGCTTTCGCCAGGACCTCTACTTCCGCATCAACGTCTTCAACCTGCATGTCGCACCGCTGCGCGAGCGGCGCGACGACATTCTGCCGCTGACTCGCCACCTGATCGAGAAACACGCCACGCACCTGGGGGTGAAGCTGGTCCCGCTGTCGGCCGCCGCCTCCACTTTGCTCATGGACTACGACTGGCCCGGCAACGTGCGCGAGCTCGAGAACGTCATCGAACGCGCGCTCATTTTGGCTCGGGGTGAGGAGATCGATGTCCACTGCCTGCCCGAGGACCTACGCAGAGCGCCGCCTCCCACGCAGCACGGGCTCGTCGACCTGCCGATGGCCGACGCCCGGGCCGCCTTCGAGCGGCGCTACCTGGAGGGCCTGCTCAGCAGGACCGGACGCAACCTGTCGGAGGCATCACGCCGTGCGGGCGTCGACCGCAGCAACCTGAGGCGCCTGTTGAAACGGCACGGCCTGGCTGGCAAGGAAGGTAGCTGAAGTTCCCGTGGTCATCGACGACCACACGATGCGCCGCGCTGCGGAGGGCGGTCGAACCGTGGGCACGTTCGACTGATCGAGCTTGGCGGGTGCTCGAGCGCCGACGCGCCTGCGCTGTCCGCTCCTGGCGTCACGCACGGTGGGGGGATCGAAGGGGTTGAGCTCCAGATCCGGGTCCGTGGGTCGGTCCGAGATGCGGGCGACCTTCGTGGGGCGCTCGGGTGCGATCTCCAGCTTCCTCTGCAAGGCACGGTACCCCGCCTGCCAGGCCTTCAGGCTCTGCTTGCTGCCGTCGCTGATCTGGATGCCAAAGCCAACGGGCGTCGGGCAAGACGCATCCCGACTGATGGGAGTCCGCCAGGCAACTCGCCCCTCGAGCCGCACCCGATCCATCGATCCCGGAGGAACGATTTCGACCCACACCTGCTGGCCCTTGGGCAAGGCCAAGGTGCGCACGTAGAGGCCACCGGCGCTGACGTTGTAGGTGCAGCCCAGGTGGTCGTACTCGCTGCCGACTTCACGAAAACGCACGATGGTCGAGTAGAGCAAGCGCTCGGTGGAGCGCCGCGCACCGGACGGAGCTGCCAAGAGGTTTGCCGCCAGCAGCACCGCATCGGCGGGCGAACAGCTGTCCAGCACGATGACGCGAGGTTCCGACTCGAAGCGCTTCGACAGCTGCCCGAGCTGCTGCGGCGGGCAGGCCAGCACGATCCCCACGCAATTTCCGAGGCGCAGGGCGCGATCCACGAAGTGCAGGGCTCCGGGTAGGCGCGCGTCCACGACAACGCGAATGTCGCGCCCGAAGGCGAGCCTGGCGAGTCCGTCGTTCAGGCTGTCCACCACCACGGCGCGATGTCCCGTTCGTTCGATCAGGCGTGCGCTGGCGAGGATCTCCGAGCCCTGCGGCGCAACGACGAGGAAGCGGCCGTCCTCGCGCGCCGCAATCCGACGGGGCCCGGCTTCGGCCCGATCCTGGCGCACCGCGCGCAAACGCGCAGCAAACGAGCGGCCCGAGTCACCCACGATGAGATCATCGCCACCCCAGCCGACGAACTCTGCGAAAGCCAGAGCGTCCACCTGGCGCGCGACGCCGATCAGCGCCACCTGCATGCCCGCGAGCTGCCTGACCGCGGCGCAGATCTCTTCGGCCTTGCCGTGGGACCCCGGGATCACGACCACATCGGCACCACTCTCCCCGAGCTCGCGCAGGAGGTCGGCGGGCTTCTGGTAGAAGAGTGCTTCGGCGTGACAAGCAACGGTCGCCGCTTCCACGCCTCGCGCGATGCCCGCCGGGAGCTCTTCGGTCAGCACCAGAGTGCGCAGTGGGTGCACCTCCTGGATCGTGGGTGGGCTCATCGGTTGGCTTGCGGCGATTGGCTGGTACATGGTGTCCCCTTTCGGCCCCATGTTTTGCATCTCCCGCGCCAAGCAAGTTGAGAGGCTCAAGGCGGCACAGGCAGCAAGTCAGCGCTCGCGGCCGCACGCGCGCACCTCCCTGAAATCGGCTGGCTCCGTCGCATTCCGCCCCGCTCGGATCGGCGCAGAGCACAGCTCACCCACAATCCCCGACAGCATCTCTAGGTCGTTCTTACCGAGTCATGGAGACCCACCTGGCCGGGTTTTACCCAGGGGGACGAAAGCAGCGCCCGGCGTGAGCAGAGCGCCGAGTGAGCAGAGCGTCGCGGAAGCAGAGCGTGGCGAGAGCAGAGCGTCGTGGAAGCAGAGCGTGGCGAGAGCAGAGCGTCGTGGAAGCAGAGCGTCGTGGAAGCAGCCGGCATGGAAGCAGCGGGAGGTGACAATGGCCCGCCGCTTGCTAGCTTACCGTCGAATTGCCTTCGTCCGGTGCGACATGACAGTGCCATCTGAACCTCCAGCTCGAGTCCACGCGCCTTCGACCGCTCCGTCTTCCGAAGCCCCGCGCACGGCAACGCGACGCCGGCACGGCACGCTGCCCTCGACCCCGCGCAGCATTCTCGACGCACTGAAGCGCACGCGGACCGACGGCGACAAGCAGGGCTGAAGCGCGCGGGGCCCGCGGCGCGCGCAGGGGCAAGCAACGCGCAGGAAACCTCAGGCGACTTCCGAGTGCCCGCTCGGGACGAGTGTCTCAGCGCGGCGGTCGAGCACGCAGCGCACCTTCTTCGCGAGCTCCACGGGCCGGTACGGCTTCTCGACGAAGTTCACACCCAAGTCGAGCACTCCCTCCTTGGCGATGATCTTCTCCCCGTAGCCGGAGGTGAAGAGCACGGAGATGCCAGGACGGAGAGCCGTGACTCGCGCCGCCAGCTCTTTTCCGTTCATGCGCGGCATGACCACGTCGGTGACCAACAGGTGGATGGGGTCCGTGTGGCTCGCCAAGGTACGAAGCGCTTCATCGGCGCCACTACAAGCCAGCACCGTGTACCCGAGCTGCTGCAGGGTACAATCCGCGATCTCGAGCACGATCGGCTCGTCTTCCACCAGCAGGATGGTCTCGTTGCCGCCAGCGGGAACCTCCTCCACGATGCGGGCGCGTGGGCTGTCTGCTTCCTCGGCCCCGGCATGGCGCGGCAAGTAGATGTGGAACGTCGATCCCTGACCAAGCTTGGACTCCACGGTGACCGCACCGCCGTTCTGCTGAGCAGCGCCGTAAACGGTCGCAAGACCGAGCCCGGTCCCCTCGCCTCGTTCCTTGGTGGTGAAGAAAGGCTCGAACAGCTTGGAGCGCACGACGTCGGACATGCCTCGCCCGGTGTCCCGAACCGAAAGCACCACGTAGTCGCCCGGGCCGAGCGAGCTGGGCAGACCCGTGCTCCCGGCTTGCGCGTGCAGCTTCGCGGTGCGCACCTCGATCAGGCCATGATCGGCGATCGCGTCACGGGCGTTGACGACCAAGTTCACCAGGACCTGCTCCAGCTGACCTGGGTCTGCCTTGACGTTCCAAAGCTCGGGATCGAACTGGGTGTCGAGCTGGATCGACTCGCCGATCAAGCGCCGCAGCATCCCCTCCATGCCCGAAAGCAGGGTGGTGAGGTTGATGGAACGGGGGCTGATCACCTGCTTGCGGCCGAAGGCCAATAGCTGGCGCGTGAGCGTCGCGGCGCTGTCCACCGCGCGATTGCAGGCGGACAGGTGGTCCAAGATCTGAGAATCCGGAGCGCATTGCTCCGCGGCCAGCGTCAGGTGGCCCATGATGGCGGTCAGCAGATTGTTGAAGTCGTGCGCGACACCGCCGGCCAGCCGACCGATGTCTTCCAGCTTTTGGGCCTGCCGCAGCTGACCGGTGAGATGGGCCTCGCGATGCTTGGCCTGCTCGCGTTCGGTCACGTCGAAGCCGACGCCAATCACCCCGGTGATGCTGCCGTCGGCGGCGCGAAGCGGGCCCAGTTGGTACTCGAGCGAGCGCCCTAGGCAAACGTCCTGATAGGTTTGCCCGGACCCTTCGAGCGCCCGGCGGTGGCAGACGTAGGGCTCGTAGTCGAAGTCGCGCGTGCCCCACAGGTCGAGCAGTTGGGTGCCGACGAGCTGGTTCGGCTGTAGCTCGAGCGGTGCGAGGCCGGCACCGATCGACGAGACGAAGCGAAGATCCCGATCGACGATGTAGCAGAACCCCGGCATGTGGCCGAGGAGGTGGGCCAGGCGCTGCAAGCAGTCCCGAGGGTCCTCTCGAGACAGGAGCTCCAGTGCTACGGCGACGGCATCGCTGCCGGCGTCAACATTCGTTCGTGCGTCGGTCAACCGGGTCCTGCTCCTGGCTCCGCCCAGGGCTGGGGCGAGCACGACGGCAATCTAACACTTCGCCGACAGGTAGGCACGGTCCGCTAGAGCATTCGGCCTTTTTTCAGCAAAAACAGGATGCCCAGCACCAGAATCACCGCCATCCCCCAGAAATAGGGGTAGCCGTAGCGCCACTCGAGCTCGGGCAGGACGCTGAAGTTCATGCCGTAGACCCCTGCCAAGAAGGAGAGCGGCAAAAAGAGAAGGCTCACCACCGTGAGCCTTCGCATCACTTGGTTGGTCCGGTGCCCCATGAGCGACATGTGCAAGTTGAGCGCCTCCGACAAGATGTCCCGGTCGACCAGAACGTCCTGGAGCACGTGCTCGACAGTTCCCACCATGTTGCCCAGGAACGCCTGGGTCGCCTCACTCAGTAGATGGGATCTGCGCGTGGAAAGGTCGGCCAGCACCGCACGCGCCGGCAGCACGACCTTGCGAAAGTGCAACAGGTCGGCGCCGAGGGCTGCCGTGCGCGAGAACACTTCGTCCGTGACGTCGCCGGAGCTCAAAAGCTCGGCCAGCGCCTCCACCCTCGCCTCCATGACCTTCTGCACTTGGAGATAGCTCTCGAGCAGCTGATCCCAGATCTCGTACAAGAGGAAGCTCGGCGTCTTGGCGAAGCGGACGAAATCGGCGTGATACTGGCGCTTGACCCGAGTGATGAACGCAACCTCCGACCGATGCACGGTCAGGTAGAGCTTCTCGGAAATGATCCAGTCGACACGCTCGAGACCGAACCCGCCGTCGGTCACCACGCACGCTGAAACGACGCCGTGGAGGTAGCGCTCGTACCGCGCATGCTGCGTGGAGGGCTCGCGATTCAGGATGTCGTCGATGACCTCCGGATCGAGCAGCTGGAGCTTGTTCAGAATGTCGCGCGCCTCGACCGGGTCCGCGGCAAGGAGGTCCATCCAGACGAACGTCCCCTGCGCGAGCGCCGACAGAGCCTCGGACAGCGGCACCACGACGTCCGTTTTGGCGTCGAAATCGAAGCAAACGGCGTAGACCTGGCAGGCGCCACTCGGGGCGGGACGATACGCGAGAGACTCCGACACGTAGCCGCCGAGGATAGGGCCAGCAGGCTGGCTGGGCCAGGTCAGCCGCCGCTAGCGAGCAGGAAAGTGCACCGCAACGCGCTGCTGGTTCTCCGGCACGGTGCCAGGGGGCGTGCTGTAGATCTCGAACGGCGGGTAGCTCTTGCTCTGGCGGAAGGTTCGATTCCTGGCGAGCTGCATGCCCACGCTCCAGGCGTTGGCTAGGTGCCGGTAGGGGCCCACGTGCTCGATGACGAAGGTCGAAAGCTTCGGGATCTCCCCGGTCACGAAGCCGTCGGGCAGCCCCTGTGCCGGGGCGCTCACCGGATAGCCGCTCGTGTACTTGACCCGCCCGCCCGCCAGATCCCACGTGTGGTAAACGGAAAACGCCTCATCGCTGGCGACGGCACCGCCCGTGTCCTTCCAGCGACGGAGCTTGTCGAAGTCGGCGGCCATGCGCGGACCCAGGTCGTCGATCGCGCACTCGGTGGTCAGACCGACGTACTGGCAACCCGGATAGGCGGAAGGGCCCTGCTGCTCGAGCCGTGAGGGCACGGCGCCCGTCTCGGTGTAGTCCTTGAGCATGTTCAGGCCGCGCTGGTAGTCCATGCTCAAGAGGGCCGTCATCACCTTCTTCATGAAGAACAGAAAGAAAGGCAGGCTGCTGTCCAGGCTCCAGAAGACGTGCGTCCCCTCCCCGCGTGGCGCGAGCTCGAAGTGCACCTTCGCCGTGGACTTGAACGGCTCCAGGAACACGAGGTCGAGATCGAGCGAGCTGGGCGGCCGCTCGGCGGTGATCTTCATCTCCCCCGCGCCGGTGATCTTCCCCTTCCACGAGTACGACTTGTAGTCGGGAGCGACGGTGACCTCTGCCGAGGGCTCGGTCACGAGCCACGGGTTCCAGGGCCGCCATTTGGACAAGTCCGAGAGGACCTCGTACACGGCGTCAGGGGACTTCTCGATCTCGATCGACCGCTGCAGGTTGAGCTTCGGCATGCCCCCCTGCCTGCCCGAAACGCGGCGCGGCGGCAACCGTCAGAACGTGCCGGCGAGGCCCAGGTAGTCCAGCGCCACGACCGGCCGCAGGCGTAACCCCGGCGCGGCCGGAAGGCCCACTTCAGCGTCCTTCTTGCCGAGCGACAGGATGAGCAGAGTCGTGCCCACCGCCAGGCCGACACCACCGGCCACGAAGCCGATGGTGGAGATCATGCGCGCGTCGGCGGCGGCCGCGTCCAGCTCCTGAACCTGGAGCGCGACCGGGTCGGCCTCGGACAGGCCCGAGCAGCTCCGGTTGTCGACTGCGCCCAAGCAAAGCTGCGAGGCTTGCTCGTTCTTGTCACTGGCGACCAAGCCAAATGCGACACCGAAGCCGATGCCCGCGGCGCCGACGCCGAAACCGACGATCGACCCGATGAGAAGCCCGCTGCCTTTGCCCGCCGGCTTCGCCTCGTCGGGCGGCGGCGCCGTGGCGGTCGTAGCCGCAGCCGGAGCGGCCTCGGCATCCTCACCTGGGAGCGGCGGCGGGAGCGTCAAGGTCAGCGTCTTCTTCTCCGCCTCGGCCAAAGTCACCTCCTGCTCGGTCTGGACCTTACCGGCAGTCGCGCGCACGAGATGCTTGCCCGGATCGACCGGACCGGGAATTCCGACCAACGCGGCCTTGATCGGTGAGCCGTCCACGGTCACTTCGAATGTTCGCCCGTCGGCTCCCTCGACCTGAATGGTGAGCTGGGGAATGCGCGGCTCGATTTCGGCCAATGTCTCTTCGGCCTCTTCCTTGGCGGCCTCGGCGGCAGGCGAGTTTGCCTGCTCATGCACCACCTTCATGAGCGCCTCACGCGCCAAGACGAGCTGCCCGAGCTTGGCCCGCGCCCGCCCGATGTAGCTCAGGTGAACGGGCGAATGGACGATGGACTCGGCGCGTAGAAAGTAGTCGAGCGCCTCCTGCCATTTTTCGGCATCGAACGCTTCGACCCCGGCCATGGCTGCGGCGCGCGCACCGGCTCGATCGGAGTCGCTCGGTCCCGCCGCGCTCTGGGCCGACGCGGCGGGTGCCAGCAGCGCAATCGCGAGGACGATACGCGGAATCATCTGTCTCATCATGGTGCGAACTTTCCGAGCGCGACGTCGTTACCGCCTTGGGATTGCAGAGTTTGGAGGCCGAGCGGAAGTTGGCCATCGAAGCGGGCGCCGATCCAGCATTCACCCGCCGCTGAAGCAGCCACGGCGCGTCCCGCCTGGGTGCCGGTTGGGGCCTGGAACACGCGGCTGTAGAGGTGATCGCCGTTCAGGGCGAACTTGGCGACGAAGAGGTCGTCCGTCCCGCTCCACGGTCGGTTGCCGCCGCCGAAATCGATGTCGCCCCGAGCGATCCCTGTCACGTAGAGCGCACCGTCGGGCCCCACCACCATCGCGCCGGGCACGGCGTTGGCATACTGGTCGGCCCACACACTCGAGCCGTCGTCGGTGTCCAAACGCGCGAGGAACATTTCGTTGTTGTTCGCCGTGCTCAGCTGCGGCGTAAACTCCATGATGCCCTCGAAGTTGCCCGCCACGAACACATCCCCGGTCGGTGCCACCGCGAGGTGGGGCGCTGCGTAGACGGCGTCCCCCGTGGCTCCCGCGTCGCCGAAGCGCTGGGTCCAGACGTGGCTGAACGAGCTCTTACCGAGCTTGGCCACGAACAGGTCCGAGTTGCCCGTGGACGTGCGCGGGGTGGGATTGGGGCTACCGAAATCCAAGATCCCATCGAAGAGTCCAGCGACGTAGGCGTAGGACCCCACCATCGCCCCCGAGTAGGCGTAGTCGTAGAAGACGTCTCCGACCCGCTTCGAGTACTGAGGCACGCCGACGGCGTTGAAGCGCACCATGAACGGGTCGTAGTACCCGCCATCGGGATCGTTCGACGTCATCGTAGCGAGAGCGCCGAAATCGAGGGTGTCCCAGAAGTAGCCGACGACCAGGATCTCCCCGGTGGCTTGGTCGATGGATACATGCGTCGGGTACACATTGCCCGGGCCATAGAAGTCGCTGAACTGATGGACGCCAGCGGCGTTGAACTTCGCGATGACCATGTCGCTGGAGGTGGCGAGGTCGCTGCCTCCGAAGTTGATGGTGCCCGACGAGCGTCCGATGATGACCACGTTGCCGGCGCCGTCGACCGCGATGCCGCGTGCCTCTTGGTCGGAGCCGTCGCCAAACGACTCGGCAAAGACGGGCATACCCATGGGATCGAACTTGACCAGGAAGATGTCGTCGCTGGCCGAGCTCCCCACCACCGAGGTTAGAGTGTCGGCGCCGAACTGCAGCGTGCCGCGGAAGTCGCCGACCACCCATAGGTTGCCGCCTGCGTCCACGGCAATGCCCGCGATCACTTCGGCATTGGCATTCCCAAACGACCAAGTCTGAATCGCACAGGGGCGCTCTAGACAGTCACAAACGTTCGCACTGTTACACGTGCTCTCGCCGATGCACGAAGCGCACACGGCCGGCGTGCCGCAATTGTCGATCATGCCGCACTTGCCGGCACAGAGATCGCCTTCGTCCTGCGAGGTGCAGCACTCGCCCTGACCGGTGCAGACGTCACCTTCGCAGTCGGTCGCTTCTTCGCAGGTGTATCCGTCCGGGCACGGATCGCAGGTGCCACCGCATTCCTCGCCGCCGGGCAACATGTCCGTGCACGTGCTCTGCCCACCCCCGGAGCCATCGCCGCCCGTGCCACCGCCACTGCCGCCGTCGCCTTCGCCCCCGGTCCCACTGCCGCCGTCGCCATCGCCACCAGAGCCGGTCCCGCCGTCGCCGCTGCCGCCAGTGCCACCGCTCTGGCCGCTACCGCCCACGCTGCCAATCTGACCGCCTTCGCCGCCTTCGCCGTCCGCCGGCGTGAAGTCGCGCGCGTCCTGCGCGCACGAAAGGGCGGCCAGGCCTGCCCCGCCGAAGACCAACCCAACGCCAAAAACTCGCCCGAGCTTGCTCATGAGGGACACTCCAAGAAACGCATCGAAGAAACCTCGAGTTTGGCAGCAACAAAGCCGAAATGCGAGGTGCCGGCTAGCGCGGCCACGCCGCCGTCCGGCCGGGATGCTGCGCACCCTCGCCCACAACCTCCGCTTCCGGCTTCACTCGCGCGCCATGAAATCGGCGAGCTCCACGCGGGCGCGATTGACCTCGGGGCTTTCCGCGATCTCGTAGCAGGTCACTCGCTTCTCCAGCAGGCCTTGGCGCCAAGGGATCCAAGGCTCGAGCTCGGCCAGGAACTTCACGCATTCTTTCGCCATGCGGTGGTGCGTGGAGACCTGAAATCCGGTTTCTGCACGCTGCTCGTCGAGCACCTTCGATGCGAACGGTTCACCCAGCATGGCCAAGATGCGATCCGCAAGGCGCCGATCCGAAACTCCGATGTGGCCGATCATCTTCATGCCCGTGAACATCATGTCGGCGTCAGGCCACGGATCGTGCTTCAGGCGCTCGAAGGCCCGCGTCAGGTGCTCGAGCGCCAGCTCGGGGTCACGCGCCCGGTAGGCCAGGCTAGCGGCGAGAATGTCCGCGCCTTCGGGAGCGATCTGCTGCATCCGCTCGACCAGCTCGGGCGGGACTGCCCGTCCGGAAGCCGCCGCACGCAGCACGCGATCGAAGAGCAGGCCATAGAGCTTCAGCGGATCGCCGGCAGGCTGCTCCCCGCGTGGGGCGGAAACGCCGTAGAGCTGCGCTCGGCTGGCTTCGACGGATTCCCAGTCGAGATCCCCGGCGATCAGGGGCCTATCGAAGCCGTTCTTTTTCGAGCGCTCGAGGGCTTCCTTCATGCTGAAGAGGTCGTGACGATTGACGGAGCGGGCGAAGCCGAACTCGAGCAGGTTGCGGTCGTCGGTGTTGAGCGGACCGCGGTGACGCTGGAGCAGCTGCTTGGCGTACTCCGGGCGCGCGACGTAGCGAGCGAAGAGGCCCTCGAGCTCTGCAACTTTCCACGACACCAGCAGCCCCTGCTTGTACGGCTCCGTGGCGATGAGCTTGCCCAAGCTTTCCGCGGAATACTGCAGCGGCTCGTTGGTGGCGATCAGGAGCAGGTCGCGGTGCGTGCGCCAGGACTCGATGTAGGGGAACTCGGAGCCGAGGGTCGCGTAGACCAGATCAATCGCCGCCCGATCGATCTCGTAGACCTGAATCCACTGCAAGAAGACGCCACCCGGCCGGAGGCGCTTCTGGATCGCTTGATAGAACTCACGGGTAAACAGGCTGGCGATCCCAGCCCGATACGGATTGGACGGCTCCGAGAAGATGACGTCGTACTTTTCTTGCGACGTGAGCAGGAGCTCGCGCCCATCGCCGATCTTCACCTGCATGATCGGGTTGTCGAGCGCGTGGTGATTGACCTCTTCGCAGTCCTTGGACACGCGCAGGATGGCCGCCTCGAGCTCGAACACGTCCACCTTCTTCATGGTGGGGATCTTGGCCAGCCACCCCGCGGTGCTGCCCGTACCGAGGCCGATCACGAGCGAGCTCTCGGGCTTGCCGTGCAGAAGCGCACCGAGCAGGCCCGACATGACCGCAGTGGGCGCATCCAGCGTGGAGTGGCCGTCGATCTTGCCGTTCACCACGAACGCCTGCCCCTGATAGCTCATCAAGGCAACGCTGCTTTCGACGCCGTCCTGGTCCCAGATCAGCGCCCGGCGATGGCGATGCAGAAAGTCGGTGGTGCCGTTTTCCTTCTCGAGCTGCTTGATCGAGAAGCGCCCGACGCCGATGCCCGAGTGGCGCCAGGCGGCAGTCGGCCCTTGTGCCCCGAACAAGAACGCGGCCAAGAGGGCCCCCAGGGCGAGCTGACGCAGACCGACGCCCTTCGCCTCGCTGCGCGGGACGAAGAACGCCACCGTGATCGAGAGCCCGAGGAGCAGGAGGCAGGCCAGACGCCAGGTACCGGGCGCGCCGAGCAGCGACATGATGCCGAAGCCGCCCACGAGTGAGCCGGTGACGGCTCCGACCGTGTTCCAGGCATAGACGTCCCCCGTCTGCTTGCCGAGCCCCTCGCGACCCCGACCCGACAGCGCCACCAAGAGAGGGAACTGAAAGCCAGCAACCAGCGCCGACGGCAAGACGACGAGCGCGGTCACCCAGACCCAGCCCGTCACGCGCGCCGCGAAGCCCGCATCAGCTGCTGGCTGGCTGTGCGCGGCGAAGAGGGCCACTCGATCGCCCATCAAGAAAGGCAGCGACAGGCCCACGGCCTGCAGGAAGAAGCTCCACACCAGGGTGCGCAGCTTCGCTTCGTAGAGCGCGCCGCGGGCCGCGTAGATCAAGCCGCCGAGCCCGACGCCTGCGAGCGCCACGGCCAGGATGAGGCCCAGCGTGAACACGCTGCCGCCGAGGATTGGCGCCAGCATGCGGTAGTAGACGAGCTCCATCAGAAAGAAGACGAAGCCCGAGGCAGCCGACAGCCCGAGGAGCAGGCGCATCGGCGCTGCAGCCGCTCTTGGTTCGGTCGGAGCCGACGCCGGGGCCGCATCTTCGGACGGCGAAGACGGCGAAGGCGCCGGAAGGGCGGGCGCCAGACCCAAGAGCCGCCGCGCGGCAAGGCCGGCCACGACGACGAGCAGGTTCACGGAGGCTGCAAGCCAAATCGTTTGCCGCTGACCGAAGCGTTCGAGCAAAACGAAGGTCGTTAGACTGGCGCCGATCACCGCGCCCAGCGTGTTCACGCCGTAGAGCAGGGCCGTGATCGGGCGACCGGGACTACGGTCACCTTCCGCCGCTCGAGCGACGGCAGGCAAGGTGCCGCCCATGAGCAGGGTGGGAGGAAGGAGGATCGGTGCCGCCAAGAGCAAGCGCAGAGCGGTGGCGCCCACGTTACCGAGTGTGGTGCTGCCCCCCACGCCCAGGTAGATCCAGCGCGCAACGGACAACCACAGGGGAGTCAGCGTAGCGCCGACGGCGATGCCCACTTCGAGCTTCAAGTAGAGCAGGAGCGGGTCCGAGTGGCGGTCGACGTACGAGCCCAAGAGGCGACTGCCCAAGCCGACACCTGCGATGAACAGCGCAAGCACCGTGGCCGAAGCGAGCGTCGACGCGCCGAAGAGCAGACGAAACTCCCGCAGCCAGGTCACCTCGTAGACCAGCGCACACGCCCCACTCGAAAGTACGAGTGGGGTTACTACCTTCCAGGTCTTCATACGAAGCCCGGAGCCTACACCGGGCGGCGCCCAGTCAAATGCCTCACACGCCGCGCAGGTGCGCCTCGGCCTGTCGCGTGAGCTCGGCCAGGGTGTCTTCCGGCAGCACGCGCTCATCGCCGTAGGCAACACCGACCACTCCAATCACCAGGCCACTTTGCCCCGTAATCGGCAACGCGACGGCGCCCATCGCGTCCACGGCCTTGGCTCCGGGCCGAACATCGCCAGTCTGATCCTCGCGCAAGTTGCACGTCTGCACTGGCTTTTCGCGCTCCCACGCCAATCCGGCCATGCCCTTGCCTCGCGGGATGTGGGTGGTCACTGCGATGACCGGCGGAGGGATGCGATGCGCAGCGGTGAGCGCCAGCACTCCGTCCTCGATGCGATGCACCGTACCCGCGACGCCTCCTGCTCGCGCGACGAACGCCTCGAGCCACGCTTGATCGACTTCTTTCGCGTTCACTACGGGGACATTCCTCTACGGTCGTGCCCACGTCAACCGAACGCGTTATGCTCCCGCGCACATGACGACGGGCACGCCCACCCGAGAGCCGATGCCCAGCGCGGCTAGTCCCAGCGCGGCTAGTCCCAGCGCGGAGGTCTGGCTCGGCTGGCTCGAGCGAGCTTCGGGAGCGGCCGCGCAGATCGTTCGCGATGCACTCGACGGCGCTGCGCAGGGCGGCGTTTCGGAGGGGAAAGGTGCTGCCCTGCGCAACCACGCGCTCTCGGCGCGGCTGGCCTTTGGCCAGCTGAGTCAGAAGGTTCACCCGACGCCCTTGGCCTCGAGCGCCGGGCAAGAGCCGCCGTCCGCCGAGCTGCCAGCGACCGATCTCCTGGAAGACACGGCCGTGCGCATCGCCTTCCTGGTCGGCCTCGCCGAGCAGCGGGCAGCGCGCGACTTCACCGACATCTTGACCACGCTCTATCGCACCGGCAGCGATCGAGAGCAGATTGCCATTCTGCGCGCTTTTCCCTTTCTGCCCGATCAGGAGAGCTTGGTCCCGCTCGCCCGCGAGGCCAGCCGTACCAACGATGTCGCCGTGTTCTCGGCGCTCGCCTGTGACAGTGCATTCCCTGCCCGGCACCTCCCGCACGCCGCCTTCGATCAGCTCGTGCTCAAGGCTCTGTTCATCGGGGTGCCCCTGGCCAGGATCCGCGATTTGCACGCCCGTATCACACCGGAATTGCGGCGCATGGTTGCCGATTTCGCCGAGGAGCGCCGGGCAGCAGGCCGACCGGTCCCCGCTGACGTGCCCCCCTTGCTCGAGCTACGCATTCCTACCACAGGCGCCTGAAGCCCCCGGCCGCGATCGGACCCATCCATGAAGCTCTTCGACCCTCACATTCACATGACGAGTCGGACCACCGACGACTACGAGAAGATGGCGCAGTCGGGGATCCGCGCCATCATCGAGCCGGCCTTTTGGCTCGGCCAGCCGCGCACCCACGTCGGCAGCTTCGAGGACTATTTCCTTTCGCTCGTAGGCTGGGAACGCTTCCGGGCCAGCCAATACGGCATCCTGCACTACTGCACGATGGGGCTGAATCCCAAGGAAGCCAACACGGAGGGCCTGGCGGAAGGCGTGATGGATCTCTTGCCCCTCTACCTGGCGAAGGAAGGCGTCCTGGCGGTCGGGGAGATTGGCTACGACGACATCACGCCGCGCGAAGAGGAATACTTCGCCCGCCAGCTCGAGCTGGCCAAGCACCATCGCTTGCCGGCGCTCATCCACACCCCACATCGGGACAAGAAGCGTGGGACCGAACGTACGCTGGCCCTGATCCGTGAGGTGGGCTTCCCCGAGGAGATGGCACTCGTCGACCACAACAACGAGATCACGCTGCCCCTCGTGCTCGACACGGGGTGCTGGGCCGGTCACTCGATCTACCCGAGCACCAAGATGGACGAGGGCCGCATGGTGAACCTGGTGAAGACCTACGGCAGCGAGCGCATCGTGGTCAATTCGGCCGCGGACTGGGGCCAGAGTGATCCGCTCAAGGTCCCCAAGACCGCCCGCGCCTTCCTGGAAAGTGGCCTCGGCGAAGACACGGTGGATACGGTTTTCTGGAAGAACCCGATCCAGTTCTTCGCCCAGAGCGGGCGCATGGATCTGAATTTGCTCGAGCAGCAGCCCGCCATCGACCAGACCGCGCTCTACGAGGGCAACTCGGTGCTCCGTGGTCAATCGCCGCGTGCGGACGGCAGCAAGCGCTGAGGCTCGATGCAGCCCACACTGGTGCTCTTGGCCGTCGGGCTCACGCCTCGGCTCCTCGGTCAGCACACGCCCCACCTTGCTCGCTTGGTCCAGCGCGGCGGCATGCGCCCGCTCGCCACCATCACTCCAGCCGTCACCTGCTCCGTGCAAGCAACCTTGCTCACCGGCGTGCTTCCCCGGGAGCACGGCATCGTCGGCAATGGCTGGTACCAGCGCGATCTTGCCGAAGTCGCCTTCTGGAAGCAGTCCAACCACCTGGTCCAAGCGCCGAAGATCTGGGAGCTCGGTCGCAAGACCGACCCCCGCTTCACCACGGCCAAGCTCTTCTGGTGGTACAACATGTACTCCAGTGCCGATTGGTCGGTGACGCCGCGCCCGATGTATCCGGCCGACGGTCGCAAGATCCCGGACATCTACACCTCACCGCCCGAGCTTCGTGACGAGCTGACCGAGAAGCTCGGTCCGTTTCCGCTCTTCAACTTTTGGGGTCCCCTTTCGGATCTGCGCTCGAGCAAGTGGATTGCGGACTCTGCGGAGGTACTGATCGAGCGCCAGAAACCGAGCCTGACCCTCGTCTACCTGCCCCACCTCGACTACTGCCTGCAGCGCTTTGGCCCGAGCGATCCAGCGATTTTTCCAGAGGTCGAAGCGCTCGACGCCTTGTGTGGGCGCCTCTTGGACCTCGCCCAGGCCCGCGGCATGCGCACGGTCGTCCTTTCGGAGTACGGCATCACCGAAGTCAGCGGCGCCATTCACGTCAACCGCGCCCTGCGCGAGCACGGCTATCTCCGCGTGCGCGAGGAGCTCGGCCGCGAGCAGCTGGACGCCGGAGCGAGCCGAGCCTTCGCGGTGTCCGACCATCAGGTAGCGCACGTCTACGTGCAGCCAGGCGAGGACATCGCGCGCGTGCGCCAGGCCTGCGAGGGGCTGGCAGGCGTCGAGCGGGTGCTCGGGCCAGCCGAGAAGGCCGAGCTCGGTCTAGATCATGCGCGAAGCGGGGAGCTCGTGCTGATCAGCCAGGCCGATCGCTGGTTCTCCTACTACTTCTGGCTCGACGATCGGAAGGCGCCCGACTACGCGCGCACCGTCGATATCCATCGCAAGCCCGGCTACGACCCCGCCGAGTTGGTGTTCGACCCGCAACTATCCTTCCCCCGCCTGCGCGCCGCGCGCCGCGTGTTTGCGCGCAAGCTCGGCATGCGCAACTTGCTCGACGTGATTGGCCTGGACGCGAGCGTCGTGCGCGGCAGTCACGGCAGGCCCACGGACGATCCAGCGGACGGACCCCTCTTCATTTCGAGTGAGGGCGACCTGCTCCCCCAGGGGCCCATCCGGGCCACCAGCGTCCAGGAGCTGCTCCTGCGTCACGTCTTTGCCGGCTAGCATCAGGTGCCGCGCACCCAGCGCTGGAGCACGCGCGTCGCCGGAAAGCCGAGCAGCGCCACGGCGGCCCAGGCCAGGCGGCCAGCACCCGCGAGCAGCAGGGCGTCGACCAGAGAAATGCCGGCGATGAACGTGGCGAACCCGCCGGGCACCCGCAGGGCCAGACCCTTGGCTTCGAGCCGCCCGAGCCAGCTCAAGCCCACCACGTAGGCAAAGAGGAGCAGACTCCCGAGCCAAAGCACTGGCTGCGCGCGTCCTCCGCTCGCAAGCAGCCCCACGGTCACGTAGACGAGGGCGCGACAGCCGGCCATGAGCAGGGGCGCGAGGGGGTTCGCTTTGTGCCAGAGATCGTAGAGCACGACCAACAACACGAGCGCGATCGCCGCGAAGACGGCCGGCAGCTCCCCGGCGGACTGTGCGCGCGCGCCCAGCATGCCCACGCCCAGCACACCCAGCATCAGTTGGAAGAAGCCGAGAACGAAGACGGTGCTGGCGCGAATCGCGCCCGCCGGGATCGGACGCGTGGCGGCGTGTGTGGCGTCGTGCCCGCGGTCGAAGGCGTCGTTCAGGAACATGCCGCCGGTGTAGACCACCGACATGGCGGCCGCGGCGAGCGCCAGGAGCTGCCAAGAAGGCTCTGCCCCGGCCAGCCCGGCGGTGGCGAGGCCAGCGCCGGCCAGACAATTCGTCCACACGGTGGGCAGGTTGGACACGCGTCCCAGCCGAAGCAGGGTGCGCGCGACGCTCACGCGCACACCTGTGCCCACGTCCACTCGAGCTCTCGAGCGATCACGTCGACCACCGAACGTCCCTTTAGCGGCGACGGCAGGACATCGTAGGTATAGGTCTCGACCTCCAGCTGATCGGTCAGCGGAGCCTCACGTTGGGCACGCAGGATAGCTTCCAGGAAGGGCCGCGTTGTCGAGAGCTCGCCCAGCTTCTCTTCGCTGACGGGCACGTGGAAGTGCACTCGCCACGGGTGACCGAGCAGGCTCGGATCGGAGAGAGCTTCAGGCAAGTCGACGAAGCGCAGGAGGCCCCCTGGAGTCCGCACGCCGACCTGGTGCAAGTACACGCCATCGGCAAACTGGGCGAGCGCCTCGAGCGCGCGGGGCGTTGCCTCTGGAAGCTCGAGCGCGCTCGTCACCTGCAGCTTGGTGACCAGCACTTGCTCCTTCCGCAAGAGTGCCACGAGCTCTGGTGCCGACTCGAAGCCCACCGCAGCGTGACAGGCGTCGAGGCAAAGGCCGAGGTGTCGGCGCGCCACATCGGCCAGCACGGCGCTCGAATGCCCAGCCCGAGCGGCCTGCTCCAAAAGGCCGGGGCCGTCGTACACCATCTTGGTCAGAAGCTCTGCGCCCTCGCTCGTCGTCTCGAGTAGGCACGCAGGCTCCGGCTCGAGTCCCACGGTCACCGCCACGCCCGTCTCGGCTTCGAGGCGCGCCAGCCCGAGCGCCACGTTGCGCAGGTTCTCCGCAACGGTGGCCGGGCTCCCGGGCCCAGCGGCGCTGCGGAAGCAGCCGGGCACCGTGCTGATGCTCGGACGCTCGGGGCCACCGGGGCGCTCCTTGGCCAGGCGGGCCAAGAGGCGGGCCAGCCTCAGCGTGTACTCTGCGCGAGCTGGGTCGTGCCAATCCGGCAGGTACACGGCGGCCTTGACCGGCCCGCGGTGAAACTCCCCGTACGGAAATCCGTTGAGCGTGGGTACGTAGCCGTCGACCTCTGCGAGGAGCGCCAAGAGCTCCTGGAAGCAGCGCTCGTCCCGTTCGAGCTCCAGCGCTGCGCGCGCCGAAAGGCGCAAGCCCACGCCCAGCGCTCGCTCGGGTGCCACGCGGGCCTTCAGTGAAGGGAGCGCCTGGCTCAGCACCGCCAGCACCTCCGCCCAGGTTTCGCCGGGGTGGATGTTGGTGCAGTAAGTGAGATGGGCGCCGCTCGGCAGCCTCATGCCAAAGGACCGAATTTCAAGAGCTGGGCGATTGCACGCTCGACCAGCGCCGGCTCGAGAGCGTCGACCTCCAGGCTACTGCCGAGGTCCCGCAGCATCGGCAGCGCCAAACGGCCGCCCATGTGCTTTCGAAAGTCCTCCAGCCCCTGGAGGATGACGGGCTCCCCCTGGGCTGTCTGGGAGAGCGCCGAATGAAAGGTGGCAAAGCCCAGGTTGGAGAGTAGCGCCAGCACTCGCTGCATGACCGCTCGTGGCAAGAGCCCGAGCTCGACCGAGATCAGAGAATCCAAGGCGAGACCGATCGCCACCGCTTCACCGTGCCTGAGCTCGTGCTCCGTCAGGACCTCCAGCTTGTGCGCTGCCCAGTGGCCGAAGTCGAGCGGGCGCGCGCTGCCGGACTCAAACGGGTCCCCCGACTCTGCAATGTGCGCCAGGTGAAGCTCCGCGGCCCGCCGAACCGCCGTTTCCAGGGCAGGTTGCTCGAAGCGAGCCAAAGCCGGGGCATGGGCCTCGAGCCATTCGAAAAACGCGCGATCACGAATCAGCGCTACCTTGACTGCTTCGGCCAAGCCAGCGCGTCGATCCCGCGCGCTCAGCGTGGCAAAGAACGCAGCGTCGCACACCACCGCGAACGGAGCAGCGAACGTGCCCACCAGGTTCTTCTGGCCATGGGCGTTGAGCCCGTTCTTCACACCGAGCCCCGCGTCGTTCTGCGCGAGCACGGTCGTCGGCACCCGGACCAAGCGGAGGCCCCGGTGGAACGTGGCCGCAGCAAAGCCAACCGCATCGATCAAAGCTCCCCCGCCGATCACCACGACCACCGAGTGACGATCGAGCCCTGCCTCGAGCCAGGTCTGGTGGAGCTCCGAGACCAGGGAAAAATCGGCCTTCGCCGCCTCACCCCCGGGCAGAACCGTCGGCCTATCGCACAGCTCGAGCCTCGGTGCGCGCGCGCGGAAGAAAGCTTCGCTGCGCGCCAAGAGGCCCTCGTCGGCCTGGGTCAGACCGGCATCCAACACCACGAACACGCGGTGGACGTGGCTCGGCTCCTTTCGCGTGATGGCCCACTCGAGCGCAGCGGCGTCCTCGGACAGGCAATCCTTTTCGAAGATCACCGGATACTCGACGGGCACCGCGAAGCGCTGGTGGATGCTGGAAGAGCCCGCTGATCCCGGCAAGCTCGCCGCTACACGCACGAGCCCAACCGGTGCTTCGGAACCGCCCATCATCGGCGGCCTGCCCGGCACACGTTCATGGCCCTGAATCTAGCAGGGCACTCGGAAAGCACCCTGCCAAACGACCGCAGCCCCGAGCCCTGGGGCCAGATTGGCTGAAAAAGGACCCCAGCAGAGGAAAGCCGGGCGCCGAATGCCGTTTTCAGGCCTGCTGCTTCTTGGGCAGGTAGCCCTCGGGGTGCGAGCTGTGGAAGGCCCAGGCGCTTCGAATGGTGTCCTCGATCTCGGTGTACTTCGGCACCCAGCCGAGCTCCTGCTTCAGCTTTCGGGCGTCAGCCACCAGCCGGGGAGGATCCCCGGGACGTCGCGGGGCGACCTGATAGGCAATTTTCTTTCCGCTGACGCGTTCACAGGCAGAAATGACTTCGAGCACGCTTTGTCCGACGCCAGTGCCGATGTTGTAGACCTCGGCCGTGCCTTCCTGCGTGCGCTGGAGCGCCAGAAGGTGCGCCGTCGCCAGATCGTCCACGTGGACGTAGTCACGAATGCAGGTTCCATCCGGCGTGGGATAGTCGTCGCCGAACACCTTGATGCTCGGGCGTCGGCCAAGCGGCACTTCGAGCACCAGTGGGATCAGGTGCGTTTCTGGGTTGTGGAACTCGCCGAAACGGCCATCGGCGGACCCACCCGCCGCATTGAAGTAGCGCAGGAGCGTGAAGCCGAAACCGTAGGCGTGCGCGAAGTCTCGGATCATCCACTCCACCGCCAGCTTGGTTCTGCCATAGGGGCTGAACGGCGCTTGCGGAGTCTTCTCCGACAAGGTCTCGGCGTCGGCCATGCCGTAGGTCGCGCAAGTGCTGGAGAAAAGTAGGCGCCTGACGCCGGCGTCCTTCATGGCCGTGAGCAAGCTCAGGCTGCCGAGCACGTTGTTTCTGTAGTGGTATTCTGGGTTCACCACCGACTCGCCGACGTTGGTGGCGGCAGCGAAGTGCATCACCGCGTCGGCACCGACCTCGCGCAGCGCCTCGGTCAGCTTGGCCGTATCCGCCAGCTGGCCCACGACCAGCGGCGCGCCATCGACAGCGGCTGGATGCCCCTCGACCAGATTGTCGTACGCCACGACCTCGTGCCCCTGGGCCACGACGTGCCGCAAGCACGCACTACCGACATAGCCGGCTCCACCGGTGATTAAGACCTTCATCAGTCCACGCTCCTCGCAACTTCTTCCTCGAAGCTGCCCTGCCAGTTGTCCGCCACCTCGCCCTGAACTCGCACCGGGTCCTTACCCAGGAGCTCCCGCGCCAAGGCTACGCCGAGTCCCAGCGTCCAGGTCAAGTTGGCGAGCACGGCACCAAAAGGGCCGTAACCCCGCCGAAAGTAGCGATTGCGCGCGTCGTAGTAGTAGCGGGGGCGCGCCTTTCTCAGACGAGTCGCCTCTTTCACGGGCGAGCTCTGGCCGCGAAGATGCACCACTCGTGCGCCCGGCTCGTGCAGGACCTCGAAGCCGGCGCGCCTCGCCAGGCGGCAGTAGTCCGCGTCCTCGAAGTACATGAAGTAGCCTTCGTCGAGCAGCCCGACGACCTCGAGCACGCGGCGCTTGATCATCACGCTGGCAAAGCTCGTCCAGGGCACGACCGTACGCTCGGTCTTCACACCGAGCGGCACGTCCCAAGCATCGAGCAAGCGACGCACCAGACCCGTGCTGCTGCCTCGGATCAGCTCGCTCAAAGGAGAGGCGAAGCGAAAGCAGCTGATCTGGGGCTCATCATCCTCGAAGCACAGCCGCGGGCTCGAGAGCCCGATTTCCTCCGCCGAGTCGAGCGCGGAAAGCAGCGCTGCCGCCGCACCCGGACGTACGATGGTGTCGCTGTTCAGAAGCCAGTACACCTCCGCGCTCACGGCGCGGATGCCGACGTTGTTCCCAGCAGCAAAGCCCCCGTTTTCCTCGGAGCGCACGAGCCGGACGCCCGGAAGCCCACGCTCGGACAGCGCTTGCTCCAGCCAGTCAGCGCTGCCGTCCGGGCTCTTGTTGTCGACGATGAGCACTATGTCGCGCTCAGCGTCCAGATCGGCCGCGGCGCTCTCGGCGGCATTCAGGGCGAGCTGTGGCGTGCAATAGTTGAGCACGACGGCCACCACGCGGTGGGTCGGCGCGCCGTGCGAGAACCTCTGATGGGGTGGAAGTGCGCTCTGCATGAAGAATAGCGAGGCCGCAGGCGGCCCGCGCATCCTAGGAACGTCGACGGCTGGGGGGAAGCTCGCCCTCCAGCAGGCGGACCGGCGGCCCGACCAAAGATGGCTGCGTGTGGCGCGCCGTCCTGGCGAAGCTTCTGCAGTCGAGTTCGAGACCCAAGAGTCCCCCGAGTTGGGCCAGGTCGCGATCGAGCTCGTGCATGACCTCGCGCTCCACCTCCTGGCTGAGCTCGGGTTTCTTGGGCAGCTTCCAAAAGCTCTTGAGCCCTTCTCGCACGCCTTCGGGCAGCGCCCGCTTGATGAGCGAGCCGAGGGCACTGTCGCCCAGCGCGTCGCGCCAGCGGCTGTTCTTCAACCTTTGGCCCGAGTCGTTCTGCTTCGCCACTTCGGCATGCCAGACGAAGGGCTCGCTGGATTCATCGCCCACGAAGCGCGCCACGCGCTCGAGCTCGGCCTCCGGATGGGCCACCAGGCACTCGAAGAAAACCGGCAGGATCCGGGCCGGTCCGAAGGTCTCGAGGTAGGGCACGAGCTGCGCCCGGTACGACGAATAGGCCACGAAGCGGGGCAGCTCGCGCACGGCGCGATCGAGCGGGCGATCGACCTCGTCGCGCAGCCACTCGTGCGCGAACTGCGAGAGCAGACGCGCGATCGGGTCGCGCATGACGTAGACCAGACGGGCGCTTGGCGTGTGGGAAAACAGCCTTTGGGCGACGCCGTCGAAGGTGGGCAGCTTCGTGTAGTGGGTGCTCGACTCGCCCACGATCTGTCCGGGTCGCGCACCGGCGAACAGCGCCTCGTAGGCGGCCATCCCGCGCGCGTAGGCTGCGTCATCGCTGAAAAAATTCGGCTCCTTGGGCTCGCTCATGAAGAACGAGGGCCGCCGTGCCAGCTGCTCGTGCAGAGTACTGGTGGCGCACTTCATGGCGCCAATCACGTAGAAATCGGGCAGGCGAGCGCTGGTCATGGGCTCATCGACTTTGGCTGATGCCCCGGCGGAAAATGAGCGCGCTGTAGAACCCGGCCATCCAGTAGCCGCCCGCCCAGTAGAGCAGTGGCGTGAGGCGCAACGCAATGCGGCGCTTGCGCGCATCTTGATAGCGCATGTGCCGCCAGACGATGCGACTGACTTTCGCCAGCGTCAAAAACGGCAACAGCAAGAAGAAAGCCACGCTCTTGAGCCACGAGCCGTCGGCGTAGCGGATGAAGTAGACGTTCTGTCCGTTCACCCGCACCTTGCGCAGCACCTGCTCGAGCGTCGAATCCTGCACCTGGTGCGCGAGCACCGTCGGCGTGAAGGTCAGGCTGACCCCGCGGCGGGCCATGCGTTCCGACAGCTCGGTGTCCTGCATGCGCGGAATGTCCGCAAAGCCGCCGGCGCTGAGGAAAAGCTCGCGCTCGACGACCATCAGGGCCGAGCTCAAGTTCGCCCGCGGACATTCGGGGCGGCCAGCCTGCGCTTCATGGTTGAAGAAATAATGCTCGAGGTACGACGCGGTGGTCGCTTCTGCCTCATCCAGCTCGAGCGCACCGCCGAACATGAAGTGACCAGCCTGGTAGTAGTCGAGCGCTGCCGTGAGCGCGCCCGGCGCCAGGTGCACGTCGGCATCCACGAACACGAGCAGTTGCCCCTGGGCCGCTTGGGCACCGATGTTCCGACCCTCGCCGGGGTTGAAGCGCCGGGACTCGCGCAGGACGCGCACCCCCGGGAAGCGCTCGCAGACGACGGCGACGGCGTCGTCCTCCGAGCAGTCGACCACAATCACCTCTCGCGTGGCAGTGGTCGCTTGCGCGGCCAGCGCCTCCAGTGTTTTTCCAATGGTCAGCGCCGTGTTGTACGAGGGAATGACGACGGAGAGATCCACTTTCGCCCCGCATTCCTAGCGCCCTCGGCGCGCCTTTCACAAGTCGCACCGGCGCAGCGTCGATCAGTCCAGCGAGCCGCCGAAAACCACGTAGACGCGTCCCGCGCCTCCTCCACCTTGACCGGCGGAGAGCGCTAAATCGTCGAACCCGTCCCCATTGACATCGCCAACGACGGCAGCGCGGGTCAGCTCGTAGCCGGGCTCGGTCGAGAACCCGACCCCGTCGCCGTCCGGCAGGTCGGTGCAATCCAGATCGGCGGAGGGGATGGCAGTGCGGCCCCAGACCAAGCAGGCCCCGTCCGCGTGCGCGATGACGAAGTCGTCCTCGGCCGTTCCGCCGAAGTCCACCCCACCCGTTGGGTCGGGAGGGGTCGCATCCGTCAGGTTTCCAACGGTCCACTCGCCGGCCACCGGTGGATCGCCGAGGGCGGAGCCGAGGAAGAGATCACAGGCTTGCGTCGTTTCGCCACCAGCCAACGCGCCCCGGCAAGCGACCAGATCCGGCATGCCGTCGCCGTCGAAATCCCCCACCCCCGAGATGCGACCGGTGAGGGAGCTGGTCCCGAAGCTGTACCCGCTCGGCACGTCGTCCATTGAGGCAGGCCACTCTGGTGTGAGCACCACAATGCTGGCTTCGACAGACGCGAAGTTCTGGCGATGGCCCACCAGCACCTCTTCCAAGAAGTCGCCGTCGAGATCGCCCAGACGCGACGCATCGACGGGAAAGGTCCCGTCCTGTCCCCCCACCGCGATGAAGAGGTCGCGCGCGGCGCTCACGTCGCCACCCAAGCCGGCTGCCGAGCTGAGCACGGCCACCATGGTGGCGATTGGGATGTAGGGGGGGTTTGGCACCTGGATCGACAGGACGACGTCGGGGATGCCGTCCCCCTCCACGTCCGTCCGCCCGAGCACTACCTCTCCCACACGCTCCTGGCCCTGTCCGATCAAGCGATAGCCGGCGGCAGACGATGGATCGTCGGTGAGCAGGGCCAGGTCCCGAGTGCCAGACAAGGTGTTGCCACCGTGCACCACGTACACCGCGCCAGCGTGCGGCGTGCAGCCAGGCGCGCCAAGCACCAGATCGGGAACGTCGTCCCCATTCACGTCACCCAGGCCGTCGACCGAGACGCCCAAGCATTCGGAGACTGCCCCGTCTGCGTCGACGGTCATGCTCACCACGCGCGAGGTGGCGACATCCACCTGGAACGTCGAGGGGTTGGTGCGCCCGAGCACCAGGTAGGCAGTGCCGTCCCCAGCCGCGGCGTCCGGGGCACCGACCACGAAGTCATCGATGCCATCGTCGTTGGCATCCCCCGCCGCTGCCAGGTCGCGCCCGAGTCCCTCCCCCGGCCCACCGTCGACGGCAAAACCACCGTAGCCGGCGGAGATGGCGGCGAGCGAAATCAAGCGCGGGGCGATCCGCACCGACACTTGTGCGGTAGCCTGCTCACCGGCGTCGTCCGTCGCCGTGTACGACAGCTCGAACGTGCCCCAGAAGTCGGGCGCAGGCTCGAACGTAAGCGTTCCGTCGGCAGCCACGTTCAGGCTCACCGGTTCGAGCTCACTCGGCAGGCCGGTCGTCAGCACCTCGAACGAAACGACGCTGAGCCCATCGCCTTCGTCGTTGTCCAGCACTCCGGGGGCCGCAATGTCGAGGTTGTCCCCCTGCACCAGCTGGTAGCTGTCGGGGCTGAGCGCAATCTCGGTGCCCGCTATGGTGCCGCCCGTGCTGGAGCCAGCGGCACCCGCTGCACCCGCCGTACCGCCGCTACTGCTGCCGCCGCTGCCAACCGTGCCGCCGGTGCTCGTCCCGCCGCCCGAGCCTCCATCGTCCTCCGAAACGGTGAAGCTCTTCCAGCACGAAGGCAGTAGGAGTGGTGTGGCGCACAAGAGCGCCCAGGTCCGCTTCGCCATCAGAACGTCCCCCGCAGGGCCAAGCCGGCGCCACGCGTGTGGAGCGAAATCTCCTGACCGCTTTTCTTGGGCGAGGTGAGGACCAGCGTGATCCCGAGCACCTCGAGCGCTCCACCGCCGATGAAGCCAACGAGCGTCAGCGTCTTCATGAGCTCGAAGCTCGAGACCAGATCGGCCTGCCCCGGCGGGCAGGTGCCGCTGGGACAAGCGACCGCGAGCTGGCTCTGTTGGTCGAGCGACACGCCGAGTGCGACCGCGCCCGTAACCAAGAATGCACCGCCCACGCCGATGCCGATGAAGCCGAGCGTCTTTTTGGTGTTTCCGCCCGAGCCAGGCCCAGCGCCGCCATCGCCTTCGAAAGAGACGGTTGGCTTGAACGTGAGCTCCAGCTGCGACGCGCCGCCTTCCTTGAGGAACACGTCCCCTTCCACCTTCTCGTTACCCAGGACGCCCATCACCACGTGCTCACCGGGGTCGAGCTTCTGAGCCACATCCACGAGCGCTGCGGGCATCGGCTTGCCGTCGAGCGTGAACTGCACCTCGTCCACGCTCGCATTCTTCACGGTAACGGTCAGGGTCGGGATCTTGGGCAGGAGCTGCTCGAGCTCGACACGCGCGGTCTCCACGGCCTGCCGATCGCTTTCGGCTGCATCGGCAGGCAGCTCGAGCTTCAGGACGTCTTGGTAGCGCTCGGATGCTTCGACGAAACGACCAAGCTCGAACAAGCTGCGTGCGCTCCACACGCCGAGCATCGGAACCTTGACCAGGTGAAAGGCGCGGTTGAACCCATCGTATGCGGCAACGAAGTTCCCGGACCGGTAGGCGCTCGACGCGTCGTTGGCCAAGCTCCGCGCGTTGGCCTTGATCGCATCCTCTTCGCTCGCGCTGGCCGCCTCTGCGCTCGCGTCAGCCCCGGCCGCGGCTTGGCCCTGTGCGGCTCCCGCCAAAGACAGCACCAGGACCGCTACCCGGATCGAAACGGGAGCCTCGAGCAAGCAAGCGCGCATGGGCGGCAGGTTAGAATTCCCAGCTCTGCGGCGGTAGGGTTTGCTTGTCGACCACGGGAACGGCCTTGTCGGGAGCCGTGCGCGCCGGAGCGGCCGTGCTTTTCGGGGCTGCAGTGCTCTTCGCGGCTGCCGGCTTGTTGTGTGCGGCTGGCTTCGACGCCACGGGCGCCGGCTTGGCGCTGGCCGTGCTCGCCCCTTTTTCAGAACTTTGGGGTGCGGGCTCGGCCGGCCCCGGAGGCTCAGCAGCGGCAAGCTCTGCGGGTCCTGGCTCGGGCAATGCTGGCTCGGGCGAGGCTGCCTCGGGCAGTGGGGGATCTGCTGGCTCTGCTGGCTCGGCGGGGGCGGCGGCTGCGGGCTCGGCCGCTGCTGATTCGCCCGGCGGCTGATTCGCCCCGCGCTGGGGCAGAAACAGGGCGGCCCCTGCGCCGATGGCCCCTGCGCCCACGATGCCCAGAATGACCAAGCCCAAGCGACTGGGCCCATTGAGCGGCACCTCGGGCCGATCCAGACCGAGCGCTGCACCGCGACCAGTGGTGTCGCCCAGTGGTCGAGCAGCCGGGCCTGCCCGCCGGGCGGGCCGCGCGGCGCGGACGCCGCCCTGGCGCGGTGCGATGGCTTCCGGCGCATCGCCTGTAGACGCGTCGCCACGACGACCAATGATCGGATTGTGAGCGAGCTGCATGAGCTCGTCGGCCATCTCGCGCGCGGATGCGAAGCGACGGTCCGCCTCGCGCTGCGTGCAGTGAACGAACCACTCGTCGAAACCGAGGGGAACCTGGCCGAGCGTCGAAGGGATTGGGATTGGCCCGCTGCACAGCTTGATGACGAGATCGCCGAACGAGTCACCAGTGAACGGGCGCCTTCCGATCAGGCACTCGAACGTGATGACGCCGAGCGCCCAAATGTCGGTGCGATGGTCGACCTTCTTGGCTTTGGCTTGCTCCGGGCTCATGTAGTACGGCGTGCCGAGCATCATGCCCGTCTGCGTCTTCACGCCCTCGGCATGGTCGAACTCGGTGCCCTTCACCTTGGCCACGCCGAAGTCCAAGACCTTGGCGTACTCGCCCTCGTCGTCGGAGGTGATGAAGATGTTGTCGGGCTTCAGGTCGCGATGGACGATGCCTTGGTCGTGGGCGCCGCCGATGGCCCGCATCACCTGGCACATGAAGCGGACCGCCTGCTCGGGAGTCAGGCGCCCGTCTCGCTCGATGCGGTCACCCAAGGTCTGGCCATGGAGAAGCTCCATGACCATGAAGGCTTGGCCGTCCTGGATGCCATGATCGAACACCTGCACCACGTGCCGGCTCTTCAGGGACGCCGACGCCCTGGCTTCGCGCAAGAAGCGGGCGACCATCTCCTCGTTCTTGGCGATGCCCGGGTCGAGCAGCTTCACCGCCACCAGGGACTTGAGCTCGACGTGCTCCGCACGCCAGACCGAGCCCATGCCGCCCTGCCCCAGCTTGTCGAGCAGGCGGTAGCGATCCTTGATGACTTGACCTTTGCCCCAATGGCTCATGAACGATCCAAAGCGCCCTCGGAGGCCGGCGACCGCGTAGGCCTCCGGCTCCAAGAGACATAGTCAACGATACCAGAAAAGCCCGTCCCATCGGGCGCGGAGCAGCCCCAGACCCGACTCTTGTGACCGAAGCGCCCACGGTGACACACATTGGCCGCCGAGCGCGCCAGCACTGCCGCTTTCAAACGTGCAAGGGCGATGCTTCGACTTGCTTGCAGGGATGCGCGGGCGGCAGGTTAGCGCGCCTGGGGCTTGGGCTCTGCCTCTGCCTTGGGCTCGGCCTTCGGCTCCGCCGTGAGGTGCACCTCGAGCTGGGCGCCAGCACCCATGCGAACGACTTGGGCGGAAGCCTTGGCCTCACGCCGAAGCACGATGACGAGGTTCGTGTCCTTGCCCGCCGGCACGAGGCGCGCGCTGTCGACGATGGAGTCGAAGTGGGTGGCCACCAAGGGATTGCGGTTGTTCCGCTTGGGCACCGAGATGCCCTTCATCGTGAAGGTGAGCGTCTTGCCGTCTTGGCTCGAGCGGACGTCGGTCGTCTCGGTGAGCTGCACGTAGACCAGCGCGCTGTTTTCGCCGGTCTTGCGGAAGCCCACCATGGTGGCTGCGGGCACGCTCGGACCAGGCGCCTCGGCGGGAGGCGGCGGCGCGGCAGCAGGGGTGGCCCGTGGGGGCGGAGGCGGCGGCGGTGGGGGCGGCGCGGGAGCAGGAGGCGGAGCTGCCTCCGGTTCGGGCTCTGGTTCCGGCTCGGGGGGATCGTCGTCGAAGTCGACCTCCCCTTCGGCTTCCACGACCGCGGCGGCCTTGAAGGAGTCCTTGGAGGAGCTCGCCACCGGCGCGTACGAGAGTGCGAGGAAGAGACGGGACGCCACGCCCGGGGCGCGGCTCAGGCCGAGTCCGGCACCGGCGCCGATGTTGAAGTCACCGAGCTGGACGCGCGCCGCGAGCGCACTGCTCACTCGCGACGTGTTGTCCGAGAAAGCCAGGCCGGCGTCGGAAATGGCGAGCACCGAGCCGCTGAGCTCGGGACCAATTTGCAGGACGTCTTTGAAGACGCTCAGGCCAGCGGCGGCCCCGAACGTGATCGAGGGTCCGACCTCCGTCGTGGGGCCGGTAGGACCGGGCGGGGCAATGTTGCGCCGAATCAAGAATCCACCCTTGGCCGCGTAGACGAAGAGCCCGACCTTGCCGCTCATGTTGACCATCGGCTCGACGCGCACGGTGTCGTCACCGGTCAGGTTTTCGGGACTGCCGGTCGGAAACCACACGTCGACGGCTGGAGCCAGGGCAAAGGGCGAGGTTCGCTTGCCGACGATCCCGAAGCGCGCGGTGGCGCGGAGGTCGCCCACGTGGGTGCCGGGGGCGGTGACACCAGCGGGGGGTGTTCCCTCCTGCACGAGAGCGACGGGCAGGTCGAGCGCCAAGAGCAGCCAACGCAGGGGGATGACCGACGCGGCGACGTGCCCGTAGAGCTGATTGTCGATGACGGCAGTGCTGTTGCCCGCGGCGTCCACGCTCACCAAGGACGGGTTGAGCGTGTAGTGCCCGAAGAGCATCGCCCGCACGGGGGGCTTGCCCTTCACGTCCGGGTCCGTCGAACCGTCGGGAACGAGCAGGAAGCGGTCACCAGGGGCAGCCGGATCGATGGGGTTGATGGAAAACCCTTCGGGGAAGATCTGGGCTTGGGCGGACGCAATGCAGCCCAAAAGCCCCAAAAAGGCAGCCAAAGCAGCAAGCAGGGAGCGAGGGGCTCGGGGTCTCATGATGCGGCTAGCCGATATTAAACCTGGGCCACGTGCGGGCGGGAAAGGAACCCGCACTTCATGAACCGCGTCCGTGTCGGGTCCCCGCTCAGGCCGCTGGCCGCCGGCGACGAGCGAGAGCGACACCTGCCAAAAGGAGCAGCAGGGGCAAGGAGCCCGCGGGCGTCCGCCCCGGGATGCGGCAACCGCAGGAGCCCTCGTACCGCGTCAGATCGTCGTCCGGGGGCGCGCCGCCCGCGCCGCCGTCGCCCGGGTCGGGAGTGGGCTCGGGCGGGTCTTCGCAGGTGCCCGAGTTGCACAGCTGCTGTCCCAAGCAGTCGGAATCCTGACTGCAGCCGGCAGCGCAGCGGTCACCGTCGCAGGCGAGGCTGGCGCAGGCGGTCGGCGTGGCGCGCTCACAGCTGCCGGCACCATTGCAGGTGGCGGCCTCGCGTTCGGCGCCCGCGGCGCAGCTCTCGGGCCCACACTCGAGCGAGGCGTCCGGGAAGGCGCAGGTATCGCTGCCGCCGTCGCAGCTCGAAGCACAGGGTCCCGTGCCTGGGCAGGCAGGCCGCCCGCCGCGGGATAGTCCGGAGACGAAGCTGCATTCGCCAAGCCGACCTGGTTCTCCGCAGGCTTCGCACTGCCCGCTGCAGGCGGACTCGCAGCAGACCCCATCCACGCAGAAGCCCGAAGCGCATTGCGTCAGGGCGGAGCAGGTTGCGCCGTCGTCGAGCTCGGGCACGCAGACGCCTGCGGAGCAATAGTTCCCGGCAGTGCAAGCGCTGGGATCGCTCGCGCAGTCGCCGTTGCAGACGTCTCCCGTCCCGGTGCAGCTGAAGACACCGCAGTCCTGCTCCTGAACCTCCGGGCACGAGCCCGCTCCGTCGCAGCTCGCTTCGAGGACAGCCACCCCGCTATCGCAGCTCCCCGTCCGACAGTTGTCGGTGGGGTAGGCGCAACGGTCGGCCGTCGTGCCATCGCACGCGCCGCCGCACGCCGTACCGTCCGTGGCGCAAGCGGGACGTCCGCCCACGGGGGCATCTCCTGCGGCGACCGGGGTGCAAGTGCCTTCGTCGCCGGGCAAGCCGCACGCCTCACACTGGCCGGTGCAGGCGGTGTCGCAGCAGACGCCGTCGACGCAGAACCTGCTGTCGCACTCGTCCGTGGCCCCGCAGGCATCCCCAGGCTGACCCGCAGGCACGCAAATGCCCAGGCGGCAGACCTCGGAGCCGGAGCAGTCGCTGGAAACGATGCATTCCGGATCGGCGCACGCCTCGCCGGCACAATCCCCGCTGCCCGGGCAGCTCGCGGTGTCGGCGGCCGGGCAGGTGCCGGCCCCATTGCAGCTCGCGGGGAAGGTGACGGTGCCGCCCGTGCACTCTCCGGCGCGACACTCCGTCTCGCCGCCCGGGAAACTGCAGCTCGTGCGCGCGCTACCGTCGCAGGTTCCCGCGCAGTCGCCAGAGCCCCCACAGGCAGCCCGAGGCGGCTCGGGATCGCCCAAGACTGCCGAACAGGTGCCCTCGCGTCCGCTGAGATTACAGGCTTCACATTGGCCCGTGCACGAGGTGTCGCAACAGACCCCGTCGACACAAGCGCCGCTCTCGCACTGGCCGCTGCCGGTGCAGGCCTCTCCCAAGCCGTAGGGGGGAATGCACATGCCGCCGCTGCACACGAGCCCACTCTCGCATTCGGCGCTGGACGTACAATCGCCCCCGCACACGTCCCCGTCGCAAACGTACGGAGAGCAGCTGACCGGTGCCGGAGTGACGCACGTTCCCGCGGAGTTGCAGGCAGAGGCCACCGTGGCGGCATTGGTGCCCGGATCGCAGCTCGCCACGATGCATTCCACCGCCGCGTCGGGGAAGACGCAGGCGCTGCGCTGAACACCATTGCATTGGCCCCCGCAGACGCTGCCATCGCTCGCGCACGCAGGCCGCCCCCCGACCGGGTCGCCGCTCACCGCCGTGCACACACCCTCCGTGCCCAAGAGGCCGCAGGAGCCGCACTGGTCCGTGCACTCCGTGGTGCAGCACACGCCATCGACACAGTACGGGGCCGTCGTGGCGCACTCGGCTGCGCTGGAGCAGGGCTGTCCGAGGCCCGTCGCCACTTGGCAGGTGTTGAGCAAGGTCGGATCGGTCAGCTCGCAGTAGTAGCCTGCAGCGCAGTCGTTGGTGGTGGTGCAGGTGGTGAGGCACGCCGTGCCCGAGCAGGCATACGGCTCGCACACGACGTCGGGCGCCGGACTGCAGGCCTTGTTCGTGCCGTCGCAGTTCGTCACCATCTCCTGAATGCCTGCGGCGCAGCTCGCTGCTTGGCATTCGAACGTAGCCGGGCGGACGGCATCAGCGGGACAGGTGGTGATCGAGCCGTTGCAAGTCTCGGTGATGTCGCAGACGTCCGTGGCAGCCCGGCAGGTCGTGCCGCCGGGCAGCGGCACCAGGTCGCAGCCCGACGTGGTGCAGGTGCCGGTGCCGCACGCGGAATCGGGGCACTGGCCGTGGTCCGGCGTGCCCGGAATGCAGCTACCGCTCTGACAGGCGTCCCCCGTCGTGCAGGCGATACCGTCGGTGCACGCGGCGCCGTTGGCGTGCTGGGGCTGATTACAGTTGCCGCTCCCGTTGCAGCGATACGACGGCGTGCAGGTCGTCGTGGCCGGCCCGTCGTCGCAGGCCGTGGTGCCGCTAGCGAAAACAGGCGTGTTGCAGTTCCCGCTGGCGTTGCAGGTGTAGGCGGTGATGCAGTCCGTTACGGCCGGTCCCTCGTCGCAAGCGGTGCCCGAAGAAGCAAAGACCGGCGTCGAACAGGCGCCCGTGCCGTTGCACTGGTACCCCGTCCGGCAGTCGGTGGGAGCAGGCCCGTCGTCGCAGCTCGTCCCGGAGCCCGCGAACACGGCGTTCGAGCAGGCGCCGCTGCCGTTGCAGCGGTACCCGGTCAAGCAATCGGTGGTCGGGGGCCCCGTACACGACGTCGTGGTCCCGGCGTGCTGCGGCGCGTTGCAGGTGCCGCTGCCGTCGCAGCGATACTGCGGCGTGCAGGTGGTGAGCGTCACGCCATCGTCGCAATTGGTGCTGGTGGTGGCGTGCTGCGGCACGTTGCAGGTGCCGCTACCGTCGCAGCGGTACGACGGGGTGCAGTCGGTCAGGGTCACGCCGTCGTCGCAGCTCGTGCTCGGGTTCGCATGCTGAGGCTGGTTGCAGGTGCCGTTGCCGTCGCAGCGGTACGACGGGGTGCAGTCGCTCGTGGTGACGCCGTCGTCGCAGCTCGTGCTCGCGCTGGCATGGTCCGGCACGTTGCAGTTGCCGCTGCCGTCGCACAGGTAGCCCGGCGTGCAGTCCGTTGCTGCTACGCCCGAGTCGCAGCTGGTGCTGGTGCTGGCATACTGCGGAGTCGCGCAGGCGCCCGCGCCGTCACACTTGTACGTGGGCGCACAGTCGGTGGCGGCAGGCCCATCGTCGCAGTCGGCGGTGGCCGGCGCGAAAGCTGGCACGTCGCAAGTGCCCGAGGCGCCGCAGCTGTAGCTCGTGATGCAGTCGCTGGTGGCCGGACCGGTGCAGCCCTCGCCAACGTCGGCAACGCAGAGCGTGCTCACGCAGCTCTGGCACGGATCGCCGCAATCCGAGTCGATCGCGCAGGTGGCGCCCACCGTGGCTTGCGTCCGTTGAGCCAGCGCTGGCTCGCCCGCGATCGGCTCTTGCGAAGTCGGTGCGCCGGGCGCGGAATCATCCTTCGTTTCGAGTCCGCAGGCGGGCAGCAGCAAGCCGAGGCCTAGGGCGAAAAGCCCACGCCAGCCCGGGTGCACGGCCGCGGCACGACCCATCGCAAGCAGGCGGCCAAAGCGTAAGGAGGCAGAAGTCACTGGCTCGATGATGCCCTGTTTGAAAGCGGAGGCCAATTCTCCAAATCGGGCCCTGCGCTCGTTCGCTCAGTCGCGGCGCTCGGTGTCGCGCGGTCGCGGCGCTCAGTCGCGGCGCTCGGTGTCGCTCGGTCGCGGCGCTCAGTCGGGGCGCTCAGTGTCGCGGTGCTCGCTCGGCACCTGATTTCCCGCTGCCAGTACCTGCTCCGGGTCGAGCGCTCCCTTCACACGCTGGACCCAATCGAGAGCCGCATCCGACTTGATCTGCCGCAAGTAGGGCGCCCGTATCTTCCCGATGCCGTGGTGGTGCGACAGCGCCCCACCTGCGTCGAGAATCGCCTGGCGCGCCAAGTGCTCGAGCTTTCGGAACGCGGCCACTGGGTCAGGAGCACCCTTGTAGTGGAACCCAATGTAGAAATAGACGCAGGCACCCGTTTGGTAGACTTGGCTCACGCGAGCGGTCACGAACGGGTGACCCCGGAGGCCGAGTGCGGCGTGGCCTTGGCCGACGGCCGCCTTCACGGCAGAGATGACGGCATCGACCCGGCCCCAGGGCACCGCTGTCTCGAACGAGTCGCCAATGACCCAATAGGGCAGCAGAAAGTCGCGAATGTACGCGATGCCGAAGGTCAGGCCATAGCCGGCCTGCCCGGCGGACGCGCCGCCCGAGACGCCGCCGTATCGCCGAGCGGCACGCGTGGTGCGAGCCGCAAGGTCACGCTGCTCCTCGGCGCCACCTTCGTAGACCAGCGTGGCTGCCGCCATCTGCATGAGGTCGATGCCGAGCACGCGCGTGAGGTAGGTTTTCTGCAGGGTGCGCACGAGGCCAGCGCTCGGCGGCTTGCACGCCTGACCGAAGCGAAACTGGAGGTTGTCCACCAAGCGCACGCTGGCCGGCAGCGTCTGCCACTCGGAGATCTCGGTCAGGAACGCCAGCCCCTTGGCCCAGCTCGGAAACACCAAGGACCCGTACCGCGTGACTTCGGGCAAATGGTGGATCTTGACCACCGCGCGCGTGATCACGCCAAACATGCCCTCTGAGCCGAAAATCAGGCGACGCACGTCGACGCCGTGGCTCGCGCGCGGAACGGTGACCTTGTGCTCCACCGTGCCATCCACGCCAACCACGGTCACATCGAGCACTACGTCCTCGATGTTGCCGTAACGGTTCTTCTTCATGCCGCTGGCGTTGGTGGCGATCCAGCCGCCGAGTGTCGAAAACTCCACGCTGTCGGGCTCGTGGCCCAGCGTGAACCCATGCTCCGCCAGGCAGGCCTCGATGTGGCGTCCGACGGCCCCGGCCTCGATGCAGGCAGTGCGCGTCACGGGATCGATGTAGCGGACGCGGTTCATGCGCCCGAGATCGAGCGAGATGACCGAGACCTCCTGCTCCGGACAGGCGAGCGCCATGCTCACACACGTGCCGCCCCCATAGGGGATGACGACCGCACGCGCATCGCGCGCGATGCGCAAGATGGCCGCCACGTCCTCGTCCGATTCGGGCCACACTACCAAGTCGGGCACACGCTCGAGGCGGCCGTAGAGCAGGTGGTAGATCTCCTCCAGGTGATGACCGTGACCATGACGCAGCCGGATGAGCGGCTCGGCCGATACGCGCTCCTCGCCCAGGACTGCTCGCAGCGCGGCCGTGAGGGCGGTGACTTCTCGAGCGGGGGGCACCTCGATCGGCCCCGGCTCGTTGCGATCGCTCGGGTCGAAGGGGACACCCACCGCGGTGTTCACGAACGGTGCAAAGCCCGGCAGTTCCGGGCCTGCGCCGGGGTAGCGCTTGCTGGCGAAGCGCACCATGTTCGCCTCCACCACGAACTGGCTGTCTTCGAAACCCCAGGCTCGCTGCCACTCGCGGTCACCTGCTGCCGCGCGCTGCGGCGCCGGAACGATCCTGCCTGAATCCTGCCCACCCGAATTGGACATGGGCCTCAGAAGCGCAGGCCCCGGGATTGCTTGATGCGGGCCGCAACCAGGAGGTAGAGCGCGAACAGGGCGTCATTCTGCGTGATCAGCGTCGGGGGTCGCCCTGCCAGACGCCTGAGCTCGAGGTACTCCTGCCCGTCCAGGCCGAGGAGCAGCGCCCGAGTTGCATAGCCAGCGGGGTCGTTTGGACCGAGCAAGCCTTCGAGCAACTCGGAGACCAGGCTTGCCGCCCGGTGCACGGCCTCGGCGAAGTTGCCCTGCGCGATCTCACGCTCCACCTGCGCCACCGGGCCACTCTCGCGGAACAGTCCGGAGAAGGACATGGGCGACACGGCCGGCGCCGCAATCGTCTGCCCTTCCCGGGGCGGCGGCGCGGCCACCACCACAGTGGGCGTCGCCTGGGCGAGGACACGATCGGTCGCGCGCTGCATGCGGGCCTGGAGCGGTTCCGAGGAGAGCGCCTCCTTGACTTGGCCCGCCATGCCGTCGTCCTTGTTGTCCTTCCCCCAAACTCCCTCGGGGTCGAGCGCCATGCGACGACCCGTCTCCGATCGGCGCTGGCTCTTGGGTACGCCGACGTGGCTGGTGACGGTCTTGTTCACGAGCGCCACGACCCTCTTGAGCGCGTCGACGACCCCCGTGCCCACGCTGGCGTTCGTTTCGAAGGCCGGTACGCCGAACTCGTTCAGCTCTTGGTCGAGCTGCGCCGGGCTCATTACGTCAGGCAAATCGCGCTTGTTGTACTGAAGGACGAAGGGCACGGTGCGCAGGTCGCGCCCTTCCTTGGCCAGGTTGTCCTTGAGATCGACCAAGGACTCCAGGTTGCGTTCGCGCGCCTCACGCTGGCTGTCGGCGACGAAGATGACCCCGTCCGCGCCCGAAAGGACGAGCTGACGCGTGGCACCGTAAAACACCTGGCCCGGCACGGTGTAGAGCTGCAGCCTGAGATCGAAGCCTCCGACCCGCTCCACGTGCACGGGGAGAAAATCGAAGAAGAGCGTGCGATCGCCTTCGGTCTCCAGGGACACCAGCTCACCACGGTGAGATGGCTTGAGCGACGAGAAGACGAACTGCAGCGAGGTCGTCTTGCCCGAGAGTCCGGGCCCGTAATAGACGATCTTCGCGGAGATCTCGCGGGCGAGCGGATTGAGGACCGACACGACGGGACTTCAGCCCTTGTTGTGTTCTTTGAACGATCCCGGGAGCTTCGCCGAAAGTTGCGTCTCGAGCGCGCCGAAGTCGTACTGGTCCGGGCGATGCCCTCCGGGGAGGGCAGCGATGTCGTAGGTGGCCGAGCGGGCGGCGTCTCGACGAAGCTTGTCGAGCTCGAGCGCCTCACCGAGCGCGGTCAGGAGCTGATGCTCGTCGCGACTGACGCTGCCGTCGGCCTTCGCCACCCAAACGGCGAAGGCGTAGGTCAGCGCCTTCTGCCAGCTGGTGAGCTCCGGCCAAACGATACCGTCGACCGTGGCGCCGGCTGCAGCTTCGCTCTCGAGCTTGGCGATTGCGGCATCGTCCAGCCCGTAGGTCCGCGCGGCACGCCGCAGGCCTTCGACCTCGCTTTTGGCAAGGCGCCCGTCCGCGTGGATGAGGCAAGCGAGAGCCAAAAACGTCTCTTCAGGAAGTGCTGTCGGCATCGTGGGCACGGTACCAGAAGCCCCCGGCGCTGGGCAGGCCGCCTTCGACTCGAGCCGACTTCTGCACTAGTTTTCCCCACCTGCACCCTTTCCCTACACCGCGATGACCCTGCCGACCCTGCGAGCCTCCGAGCATCTTCACGACGTCAAGTACGAGATCCGTGGAGCCCTCGCCCGTCGAGCCGACGAGCTCGAACGGGAGGGCTACGACATCGTCAAGCTCAACATCGGGAACCCGGGTGCGTTTGGTTTTCGCATGCCCGACACGATGCGCGTCGCCATCGTGCAGAACCTCCATCAGGCCGACCCATACTCGCACCAGAAGGGTATCTTCCCGGCGCGTGAGGCCGTCGTGATGCAACAGCAGGATCGCGGTATCCTCGACGTGACGGTGGACGACGTGTTCATCGGCAACGGCGTCTCCGAGCTCATCATGATGTGCATGCGGGCGCTGCTCAATCCGGGCGACGAGGTCCTGGTGCCGAGCCCGGACTACCCGCTCTGGACCGCCTCGGTCGTGATCCACGGCGCCAAGGCCGTGCACTACCCCTGCCGGCCGGAACGCGGATTCGTCCCCGACCCCGACGAGGTGGAAGCGCTGGTGACGCCGCGCACGCGCGCCATCGTGGTCATCAATCCGAACAACCCCACCGGCGCCGTCTACTCGAAGGACGTGCTGAAGGGTCTCGCCCGCATCGCCGACCGGCACAACTTGGTTCTGTGCGCCGACGAGATCTACGACGAAATGCTGTACGACGGCGCCGAATACGTGCCCATGGCCAGCCTGGTCGAGCGCACCCTGTGCGCGACTTTCAGCGGCCTGTCGAAAATCTACCGCGCCTGCGGCCTGCGCGTGGGCTGGGCGTCGTTCTCCGGCGAGCGGGCCCATGCCCGGGACTACCTGCAAGCGATCGAGCTCTTGGCGTCGCTGCGCTTGTGCTCCAACGTCCCAGGCCAGTTCGCCGTGCAAACGGCGCTCGGCGGCCGACAGTCGATCTTCGACCTGACCAAGAGTGGTGGCCGCCTCTACGAGACGCGCCGCGCCATCCTGGAAGCGGTGGACAAGAGCCCGTACATGACCGTGGTTCCGCCCAAGGGTGCCATGTACGCCTTCGTGCAGGTCACGGGTGCCGCGCTGCGCAACGGCTTCGACGACCAGGACTTCGCGCTCGACCTCCTGGAGAAGAAGCACGTCCTGGTGGCTCCAGGCTCGAGCTTCAACGTCCCCTACAAGGATCGCTTCCGCATCACGCTGCTCCCGGACGCTCGCCAGATGCAGGAAGTCATGGGTCGCATGAACGAGCTGCTCCAGGAATACGCGGAGGGCTGAACCCTCCTCCTCGGCCCTCCTGCTCGGGCAGGGGGGCTCAGCCGGTGTTGACCGAAAGGAGTGCGAGCGCGGGCCGCGACGTGGTCCGACTCGCCTCGAGATCCACCGAGAGCGCGAGCGACCAGCCAAGGTCATCCTGGGGATCCACCAGGGTCTGCACGAGGTTCCAGCTGCCTTCGGCCTCGGTGACGGAGAGGTAGCGCGGGCTGCGGGCCTGGGGATCGAGTCGCAGCTCGCCGTACTCCTCGAAGTACGCCGCAAAGGCCCGCTCGAGCGCTCCGGCGTTCCACGGCGCCGTCGACCCCTGCTCGAGCTCGAGCGCGGCGCGCTCGAAGTCTCGCCTGCCGAGCGCACTGACCACGCGCCAGACCGCATTGCGTACGAGCGCCGTGAACGCGCGGCGGTCGCGGGTGATGTCTGGTTCGTCCGCGGCCACCTGCTCCTTCTCGACCAGGATGGCCTCCGGGTTCTGGAGCCGCTCCCATTCTTCGAGCAGGCTCGCGTCGACCGAGCGCACCTCTGCGCCCAACCAGTCGACGAGGTCCAGCAGCTCCTCGGTCTTCGCCGCCAGGGGCAGACTGCGGTCGAGGGCGCGGTAGACGTCCGATAGGTAGCGGAGCAGGACACCCTCGGCGCGCTCGAGCCCGTATTCCTTGATGTAGCCGTGGAAAGCGAGTCCCTGCTCGTACATGTCTCTGGCCACGGACTTGGGGGAAATGGGGTAGCTCTTGGCCCAGGCATGCCGCTCGCAGAACGCGCCGAACGTGCCCTCCAAGAACTCCTGCTCGGGCATGGGATGCGTCACCTTTTCGAGCTCCGCCATCCGCTCGTCGTACTCCACGCCCGCATGCTTCAGCTCTGCCAGGCGCCTGGTCTTCAGTGTGTCTGCCTGACGCAAGAGCACGACGCCGGGATCCTCCAGCGTTGCTTCGACCACGGTCAGGGCGAGCAGCGGATACGTGCGCTCGGCCTTGTCCAGCGACTCCACCACTTCCAGCGCGTAGAGCGACAGCGCCTGATTCAGGCTGAAATCGCGGCCTAGCTCCTCGGCGACGCGGACGGTCCCGTTTCTGAGCTCGAGCACGCCGGAGCGGGCTAGGCCCCGAAACAGTGCCAGCGCCCGCCTGCGCTGGACGCGACGCTTGGGCTCGGACTCGTGGCACTCGGCCAAGAGGTCCTTCATGGCCCGGCAACCACCGCCCTCTCGCCCGAGCACCGAGAGCAGCATGCCGACGCTCACCTCGAAGCTCGAGCCGAGCGGCTCACAGGGCGCGGTAGACAGGAGCTCCAGCGTCTTCTGGTCCCAAGGCACGTAGCCTTTCTCGGGCGGCTTCTTCAGGTGGAGCTTGCGCTGCTTCTTCGGGTCGCCCTCCGCCTTGCGCTTCAGCGCCAGGTTCTCGACCACATGTTCGGGCGCCTGCACCACCACCGTGCCCCGATCGTCGAAGCCGCGGCGCCCCGCGCGGCCTGCAATCTGCAGAAACTCGCGCACCGACAGCAGCTTGGTCTTGCTGCCGTCGTACTTGCACAGCTGAGTGAAGAGCACGGTGCGCAGGGGAATGTTGACGCCGACCCCGAGCGTGTCCGTGCCAGAGATCACCTTGAGTAGGCCGCGCTGCGCCAGGCGTTCGACCAGCCGCCGGTAGCGCGGCAGGAGCCCCGCGTGGTGCACGCCGATGCCATGCGGGATGAAGCGCGCGAGCACCCGTCCGAACGGGCTCTCCAAGCGCTCGTGGGCCAGCTCGGCGCGCAGCTCCTTCTTCTGCTCCTTGCTGAGCAGGTCGAGGCTGGTCAGATTCTGCGCCTCTTCGATGGCCGCGCGCTGCGAGAAGTGGACGACGTAGATGGGGGCGCGATCGGCCTTCACCAAGTCGAGGATGGTTTCCTGCAGCGGGGTCTCGACGTAGCGAAAATCGAGCGGAACGGGCCTGTCCTTGCCAATCACCACCGCGGTCTTGCGCCCCGTGATCTCGCTGACCACCCGCTCGAAAGGCGCCGGATCGCCGATGGTTGCGCTCATGAGCAAGAACCTGGCCTGCGGCAGGGTGAGGAGCGGGACCTGCCAGGCCGTCCCCCGCTCGCGGTCGGCGTAGTAGTGGAACTCGTCCATCACCACCCATTCGAGGTCGGCTTCCTTGCCTTCTCGCAAGGCTAGATTGGAGAGGATCTCCGCCGTGCAGCAGATGACCGGCGCATCCCGATTGACCGTTGCGTCGCCCGTCATCAAGCCGACGTTGTCCGGCCCGAACAAGCGGCACAGGTCGAAGAACTTCTCACTCACCAGCGCCTTGATCGGCGCCGTGTAGAAGGCGCGCTCGTCCCGAGCGAGCGCAGCGAAACAAGCGGCAGCTCCGACCAGGCTCTTGCCGGAGCCAGTGGGGGTGTTCAACACGACGTTCTGCCCAGCGCAGACCGCGAGGATGGCTTCCTCCTGCGCCGGATACAGCTCGAGCCCGATACTCTCGACGTAGCCGAGCATGCGCTCCAGGAGCCAGTCGGACGAAACGTCGCCCCGGACATCCGGGTCGATCTCGAGTGCCCCGCGAGGCCGTGGCGGGCTGTCCATCGTCGAATCTCGTTCCAGCAAGCGTCAGCGCACGAACAGCCACTCACTGTCGGTGCTGCCCGCCTTCTGGAAGCGGTAGCCGTCTTCGCCGAAATCCTTCAGACCGGCAGGCTCCGTGAGCTGCTCCTGCACCAGATAGCGGGCCATCGCTCCTCGCGCCCGCTTGGCCGCAAACGAAACGATGACGAGGTCCTTCCCCTTCTTCTCCTTGAACACGGGCGTGAGCACGTCGGCGCCCAGGGCGGTGCGATCGACCACGCTGAAATACTCGGTCGAGGCCAAGTTCACGAGCGTACGGCTGCCCAGCTTGCCAAGCTGCTTCTTCAGCGCCTGTGCGGGCTTCTTGCCCCAGTAGTCGTAGAGCGAGGCGCCGCGCGCCGTCTTGAGACGCGAGCCCATCTCCAAACGGTAGGGCAAGATGGCATCGAGCGGGCGCAGGACGCCATACAGCCCCGACAGGATCCAGACGTGCTCCTGCGCGAATGTCATCTCCTCGCTCGAGAGCTCGCGCGCCCGCAAGCCCACGTAGGTGTCGCCGTCGAAGGCGTACGCCGCCGACCGGGAGCCGGCAGGCTTCTTGGACGCTGCATCGAACTCGGCAAACCGAGTGGCGTTCAGCTTGCTCAGGCTGGGGCTCAACTTCATCAGCGCGCCCAGCGCCTTGGCGTCGAGCTTCTTTGCGACCTGGACCAGCTCCTGCATGTCGGAAAACAGCTGGGGCGCCGTGGCACCGAGCTCGGCGCGAGCCGGCGCCTCGAAGTCGAGCGCCTTGGCCGGGGAGAGGACCGCGAGCATGCCGGCGACCATAGCCAATCGAACCCAACCAAGCCAACCCAAGCCAACACCGCAACCCAAGCCAACACCGCAGCCCAAGCCAACACCGCAGCCCAAGCCAACACCGCCAAGCCCCAGCGTGCGAAGTGTTGCTCTGGGCGCGCCTGTGCCGTAAATCGGTAGGAAGCATGACGGAGAGGCGCCAGAACGTCCGCGTACACCCAGCGGCCGACTACGACATCCTCGTCGAATACGTGTCCGGGTTGGTGTCGGTCCGCCTGCAGGTGGTCGACATCGCCATCGGCGGCATCGGTCTCATCGTGGACGAGCTCTTTGCCGGGGCAGCCATCGGCAGTCCGCTCCCCTTGCGCCTCACCTTCCCCGAGGCGCCCAAGTTCGAAACGGTGGCCGAGGTGCGTCACTGCAGCCGGCAGGCCGGCGGCAAGTGTGGCGTAGCCCTGCCAGCTCTGAAGGACGACGAGCGGGCGCTGCTCCATCACGCCGTGGCCGAGCTGCAAGAGCGCGGCTACAGCGCCTAACCCGCTTCAGTCCTCGGCGGCTGGGTCCTTGTCCTTGTCCTTGTCCGCGGCGCGCGTCCGGGACGAGGACGAGTCCTTCCCGCGACGCGTGCTGGCTGTGGCGGGGCGAAATGCGGGCGACGTGATCAGGCCGCTCACCTTCCAGCGATAGAAGCCCTCGTCGTCCTTGGCGCGGCGAACGGTCGGGTCCATGTCGAAAAGGCCCGGCACCTTGGAATCGGGTGCGCCAAACAGGCTCTTCGTCATGTCGCTCTTGTTCTTGTACGCATCCTTGAAGCGGAACGCGACCTCGAGATCGGCCAGACTCTTGTCGAAAGGCTGACGGAGTCGCACCTTGCCTTCGGATTTCATCTCGAAATCGGGCCCGTCGGCGCCGAATGTTTCGATGTCCAGTTTTCCGTCCGTGGCCTTCGCCTTGAGCGAGAGCGCGCCAGCGTCCAGCTTGGGCAAGGCGATGGTGTTGCGGACTTTGGCCTTGCCGTCGCCCACGGTGAGGTCGGCAATGTTGAGCTCGAACACGCCGATCGCCTTGCTCATCGAACGCTCGGGCAGCTCCAGCTCTACGTGTCCGGACAGTGCACCGCCCAGCGGTAGGCCCACCACCTTGCCCAGCAAGGTGAGCTCAGAAATATCCACCGTCTGGCTATCCACGAGTACCTTTGCCACGGTATCGCTTTGATAGAAGGAGCCCTCGATGGTGCCGCCGCCGACCTCCGCGTCGAAGCTCACGCTCAGGTTGCCCACTACGTACGCAAGCAGAGAAACCCCGACGTCGATGGAGTCGAAATGGAGCGCCGCTCGTTTGGGCTTCTTGCGCTTCTCGCCGGCTTCCCCGGGCTTGGCTGCGTCCGCCGGTTCAGCCTCCGCGACCTCGTCTCCGGGCGCGCCCGTCGTCGTTTCTTCCAAGGTAACGCCCTCGGCCTCGATGCCGAAAATGCCGCTGCCGGACAAGTCCTCGATCGAGAGCGTGCGCTGACGTTCGGCGGCGTTGAACTCCGATAGGATCCGCTCCTTGAGCGTGTCGTAGGGGAAGGTCAGGCGCACGAAGACGAATAGAAAGAAGAAGTAGCTGAGCGGGATGCCAACCCAGACCAGGATCTTCCTCTCGCGCTGGCTGAGGGCTCTCATTCTACTTCCTCCGCCTCTTCTTCGGGCGCTTCGCTGTCGGGCTCTTCGTCGTCGGCTTGGGGCGCGGGCGCCTTCTTGGCGGGCTTTTTCTCCGGCTTCTTGTCGCGATCGAAGGCCGTGATGTCCATTTCGGCGTCGTACTCGTCTGCCTTGCCGCCTCTCTTCTTGATGTCGATGCGAGAGATGATCACCGGATACGACGAGGCGGACACGCGCTCCATGAAGTTGGACAGCTGGTACATCCCCACCTTGCTGAGCCGGATGTGGGTCGAACGCTCCTTGAAGGTCTTGCCACGCGGGACCGTAGATCGGTCTTGCGTCTCGGGGATGTCCACGCCCACGTCGTCGGCGAGCTGCGCAAGCCAACCAGCTAGGGCAGGTGCCTGGGAGCCGTAGCGATTCTCGAGCACGCCCATCTGCGCCTGTCGCTTGGCCAGGACGGCCCGCTCACTCGTGATCTCGTCGATGACCGTCTTCAGTCGTTCGTTCTCGGCGGCCATGTCGCTGACCCCCATGCGCACCAGGATGGGTACGAACACGAGCAGCATGAAGCCCAAAAGGCCGAAGAAGACGAAGAGCAAGCGCCGCTCGCGCTCGGCCAGGTTGTCGAAACGGTCCCGCAGACTCACTGTTCGGCCCCCGCCTTCTTGGCTTTCTTTTCGCCCTCGACCTGGTCCTCTGGGCAGTGCACCTTGGCTTCCATGACGTAGCGCGCACGCTCGCTGTTCACCACCTGCGAGATCTTGCTCACGTTCGTGCCCTCGATGCAGCGGTGCTCGTCGAGTGCTTTCGCCACTCGTTGCGCCTCGTCCGTGCTAGTGACGATGCCGCGCACGTTGAGCTTGCCCTTGGAGTACTCGAACTGCTCGATGTCGTGGACGATGTCCTTCGGCAATGTCTCGGCGATGGCGACTGCCGCGCCAAAACCGTCCAAATAGGGCATCGGATCCTCGTGCTTTGCCTTTTGCAGCCGATCGAGCTCGGCTCGCGCTTCTTCCGGATCCTGGATGCTCTTGCCGAAGGTGTCTTGCGTCAAAAGCTCCAGCGAGGCCTCGAGCGAAGCCTTTTCGGCACGCAGAGCGCGGCCTTCGGCCCAAGTCGCGAAGACGAACGAGAGCACTAGGAGCACACCGAGAATGGAGAGCAGTGGGGCCTTGTCCTTGACGAAGCCGTAGCCACGCTCGAAGGCGAGCTGTCCCTGGCGCAGATCGAAACCGGAGCGCCTGAGGCCGTGCGCAGCCGTGGCCAGGGACAGGGCGAAGCTCGGCACCCGAGTCTGGTCCAGAGCGTCGACCCCTTCCAAGCCGAGCGGCGGCAAGAGCTCGACCGAGACCGGAAGCCGAGCGCTCAAGAACTCGCACATCCCAGTCAGAGCCGCACCTTCACCAACGAGCACGATGCGCTCCGCGGAGGCACCAAGCTGCGCCTCGAAACTTGCCAACGTTTGGCGAAGCTGGGCGGCGAGGCGCTCTGCCGCTTCGGGAAACTCGGACACGCTGACCGACAGCGTGCGGCCGGCCCGCGCGTCTCCTTTGACCGCCAGACAGACGTCGGTGGCCGTGGCACCCAGACGCACGATGCAGATGGGTTCGCTCACCGCCGCCAAAGTGGGCGTGAAGCGCAGGAGCTGTGCCAGCTCGAGCTGCGCCGCCCCCACACGCTCCGGCTCCTGCCCCGTTGCGGCGAGCACCCGCGCGATCTCGCGCGAGACGCTGGCCTTGCGTGCGGCCACGGCCAAGATCGGCAGCTGTCCGTCGGCCGCAGCACCCAGCGTGGCGTAGTCGAAGACGACCTCGTCGAGTTCGAGCGGCAGCGCGGCTTCGAGCTCGAATGGCAACACGTCCGCCAGGCGTTTGGCAGCCGATGCCGGCACGCTGAGCACCTGGACGAAGGTCTCGCCGCCCGGCAGCGTCGTACAGATGACGTCCACGGGCCCCACCTTGTCGAGGCAGGCCTTGAGCGCTTCTTCTGGGCCGGCGTGCTCGGAGATCGCTTCTTCGACCAGATGCTCGAGCGCTACCTTGCGGTAGGCTGCGCGAAGCACGGCGACGCGAACCCGCTCCTGCTCGAGATCGATCCCGAGTGCGCGCGTCATCGGCTATTCCTGTCGTGATTGGGCCTTTTCATGGGACTTTCTTGGAACTCGAGGGATCCGTTCCGGCTCAGTCGAGCCGATAGTACACAATCGTCCCGCCTGGGCTCTTGGCCAGGTACGGGTTGTCTTTCTCGCTGACGTCTGCGTCCGGATCGAACACGGGGAATCCGGCCTCTTTGAGCTGCTGCAGCTTGACGAAATCCTTGGCCGTGCCGGGGGGCGGCGCGCCGCGCATGTCGATGACGGTGTGGATGCGACTCGAGGTCTTGCGCTTCCCGGACTTCACGACCCCGGTCGCATAGATCGAGAACACCTTGCTCTCGACTGACACTGCCTTTGTCACCTCGCTCTCGGACAGCAGCTTCACGGGCTGAAGCCCCATGCCGACCATCATCGCGCCAACGGGGCCTTTGCCCTGTATGGCGGAGATGAACGTCGCCGGCGAGGTGAAGATCGGCATGCCCTGTTGGAAGGACTTCAGCAAGGACAGGGTGCTGATGAACTGCATGGCCTGAGTGGGATCCGTGCAGAGCGGTGTTTCGGGCACCGCCTTGTGGCAGGCCAGCGCCAGAAGCGCGAGCGGGGTCGCAGCGTTCACGTTCGTGCCTCCGGAGCCCCACACGGTCACGTTGCGGGTCGTGGGATCGTCGGGATCGGCTTGCACGAAGGTCTGCCAGAAGCGGTCGTCGATGCCGCGCACCATGCGCACCTCCTCCAGGCTGTCGAACGCTGCGTTCTTGCGGCGGTACGGGTGGTCGAGCAGCTGGTAGTAGCCATCCTCCGAGCCAGACGAACGGTTGGTCTCGGCCCGCGGCTCGCAAGCGTTGAAGTCGGTATTCGGGTCGGCCCAGTCGATGAGCGCCCCGCAGATGGTCTGCACGTCGTGCTGCTCGCCCTCTTCGTCTACCAGCTCGAACATTTCCTCGTACTGGGCGCCGCCAATCATGGCCAGGATCTGCTCGGCCATGCGCTGCTGGGAGAAGCTGTCGGCCTTCGAACCGAGGTTCAGGTTGATCTTGGCGTCTTCGTCGACGATCACGAGCTCGAACGACGCCCCACCCAGATCCAAGTTGCGCGTCCCGTCCAAGCGCATGCCGGAAACGGCGCGAAAGACGTCGTTGCCCTCCTCACCGCTGAAGGGCCCCAGGATGATGTCGGAGTACTCCCAGACCGGGATCTGCGGGAAGTTCATGCCCGTCAGCTGACCGAGCGGCGACAGCGCTTTGCGGATGGTGGGCTCGGAGGCAAAGAGGAGGCGCGACAGGTTCACGGCGCTCTTGGCCGCGTACTCTGCCCGGACCTGATCGCGGGCGGCGAGCGAGCTACCGAGCTCGGCCGAGGTCGCATCCTGAAACTCGGTCAGCATCACGGTCAGGATGGCCAGCGTGCCCAGCACCATGATCAAGGCCACCCCACGCTGATCCCGACGCCGCCGGGCGCGCAGACGGTAGAGCGCCCGCGCTACTGCGGCGCGCTCGTCCCGGTTCGAATTCAGGTCCGCTTCCATGGCTCGCCGGTCACTTGAGCGCAAAGCTCAGCATGTCCTGGGTGGGGATCTGGACCTTCGTCACCAGTCGGATCGTATTGCGGCCGCTCGACTCTTCACTGCGTGCGCCATCCTTGAGCACGAGCACGATCTTGACCGCGCGCGGCAGACGCCCCTGCTCGTCCACTACGGACTCGCTGTCCCATTCGTCCACCCAACGCGCCATCACGGGGTCGAAGTACTCGAGGTCGAACAAGTCGATGTTGGTCGCCAGCACGTCGACCCGACCGCCCTCCTCCGGCTTCTCATCCACGATGCTGGCCTGCCTGCGGGCCAAATCGGTCACGCTCGACTGGTCGGGGTCATCCGCACCGAAGTAGGTGATTTCCTCCTGATCGGACTCCTTGGCATCCGTGGCCAAGCGACGATGCGACATCGAGGTGAAGGCAATCTCTGCCGCCGGCGACCCCGGTTTGCCGGTGAAAATCGTTTGACTGACGCGCAGGGTGTCGTCGATGGGAGCGTGCGCGGATAGGTAAGCCCCTTGCAGCTCGCGCGTCATGCGGGCCATGGCCATGCGACCCTCGCGATAGCGGTCCGCGATGCGCTCCACGCCTTCCCGCGAGCGGCGCAGACCATCCATCGCCTGAAAGACGAGCATGCTCATGAAGGCCAAGATGGCCATGGCGAGCAGGATCTCGATCAGCGTCATGCCACGCTGCGCAGCAGATGCGCGGCGGACGCGGGCGAGCGGCCGTCGGCAGGTCGGGGAAAGGGTAAGGTGCTGCATCAATCCTCCCCTGCCGCTCCGACTTGCCCGCTCGTCTGGCCAGGCGGAGTGCCCGTACCGGTCGACCCCGGCGTGATTCCGGCCTCTTCGAGCCCTTCAGCCGCGTTCGGATTGAGCGCGCCTTCCAGCGGATTGGTCAGGTACTGCACCGCCGACAGATCGCGGTCCTTTTGGCCTTCCTTCCATTTCACGCTCACGCTCACGCGGCGAATGCTGGCCTCGAGCATGGGCTTGAGGTCGGGGTAAACCAGACTGAGGGCCATCGAAATCATGCCATCGGCTCCGCCCGAGGTGTCTTCCAGCATCCCGCCAAGGTCGGACAGCCCCGATCCTTCGCCGAGCGCAGAGCCCCCCGACTGCTCGATGGTCGACAAGGCGCCCATGACCCCCGTCGGACCCGTCGACCTGTCGTCGCCGCCACCAGGCTCGGTGTCGAGCTCCCCCTCGCCCGTAGTGGGGTCGGTCCCGCTGTCCGTGGCAGCTTCCGAGAGCTCCTGCTCCACGGCCGACGGATCGGGCAGCTCCACGGTCTCGATCTTCCACTCGCAAGTGTAGCCGGGCTCGTCCTCGTCCTCGCAACACTCACCGCTGTCGCTTTGATCGAGCAGATCGAAGCCATTCATGGCCAGATCCAGCTCAATCTCCGTCATCCGGCAGCGCAGGAGATTCTGGGCGTAGGTCTCGCCGCGCACGCGCCCCACCGCTGCGAGTAGCCCCGTTTGCGAGCTCAAGATCACGGTGAGCCCCAGGCCGAGGATGGCCAGGGCCACCATCACCTCGAGCAGCGTGAAGCCTGCGGCGCGTTTCATGGCCCGTCGCGCTCCGAGTACTCCTCGTCCAGGCCCACCGGCTCGGGCAGCTCGACCTTGCCGCGACTGACCCGAGCACGTCCGGTGAGTGGGCTGACCTCGACCGTGATGCCTTCGTCATCGAGCCCACGCCCGAGCTGGACGACGGCGCGCTCCGTCACACCACCTGGCCAAAAATAGATGTAGGCGATGCCCTCGGTGACGGGCTCCTCGTCGTGCTCCGTCTGTACCTTGGTGATCTTGATCTTTGGGTCGATGGGGCGACCCGGCAGGTCGTCTTCTTGGCCAAGAAGATCAATCGGCGAAAACCCCGACGACGGCGAGGTGGCGAAGGCCAAAAACCCTTCACCAGCAATTTGGGCATCCTGGACCGCCAAGTCGGCCAGGCTCGGCTGCTCTTCTCCCTCGGCCGGAGTCGTCTCCGGGGCCTTCGGGTGCCGCAGTGCGAGCGAGGTCGTCGACTCCTCCAGCATCAAGCGCCCCGCTGTCATGTCGATGGAGAGCCGCACCGGCTTGCCAATGGTGTTGGCGTGCGCGAGCCCCTTCTGTACGCCGGCCATGATGAGCCCTGCGGCGGCGCGCCGACTGGCCCCGAACAGCGCTCCGCTGCCGAACACCAGCGTGCCCATCAAGAGGCCCATCAAGACGAGCACGATCATGACCTCGATCAACGTGAGGCCACGCTGGTGCGGTCGCGGCGCTCCCTTGTGCCGGGGAGGCCGATGGTGCTCGGACAGGTGGATCACTCCTCACTCGGTGCGGCTGCCTTGGGAACGACGATGTCGTCGTTGCTTCCCGGCTGCTTGTCCGGACCAGCCGAGGCGACGGTGACTTCGTCCTCCCCGCAGGTGATTTCGTAGGCCTGACCCCAGGGATCGTTCGACTCCTGACCGGCGTCGAGCTGCTTGTCCTGAACCAACTGGCTCACCGTCGGGCAAGTCGCGTAGTCGTTCTCCGCCAGCTGCCACTGACTGACGGCGCTGCGAATCACGCGCGCGCCGTTGGTGGCGGCCTTGAGCTGCGACTCCTTCATCTTGGGAATGGCGACCACGGCGACGCCGCCGGCAATCATGGTGATGATGGCCAGCACGATCATGATCTCGATCAAGTTCATGCCACGCTGAAGGGCGCGGGCGACCCGAGCGGAACGCTGGTTGACTAGCTGTGTTTGGTTCATGGCTTTCTCCGTTTGAGGTGTTCGAAATTTCGTTCGGGGCCCTGGCGAGGGAAGTCTCAATACTCGATGCGATCCAGGCCGCCTGCCTGCCCATCGGGTCCATCACTCATCAAGAGGTACGGCACGTCGGCGCGACCAGACGGGCAGATGAGGCGAATCGGGCGTCCCCAGCCGTCCACGGGCCACTCGGACAGGCCGGAGTCGGACAAGAGCTCTTCGGGCCCTGCCGGGCACTTGCCCTCGTGATCGACCAAGTAGCGCTCGATCGGTCCGCGCAAGCGATGGATGGCGACCAGGCTAAGCCGCTCCCCTGCCGCCTGACGTTCGGAGCGGCCGATTGCCCACACCAAGAGCAGCAGCGCCGACACCAGAACGACCGGAGCCACCCGACCCATCGCGAAGAACTCGCGGAAGGTCCCCCTCCCCTCCCAGGGGAAGAAAATCCGCCGCTCACCCGGGGATTTGGCTTTGAAGATGCTGGTTACCATCGAGACTGTCCCAAAAAGGTGAACGCTTTGCGGCTGCTCTCTACTCCGCCCTCACTCCACCAGGTTGTTCATCTGCACGAGCGGCATCATGATCGCCATGACGATGAAGCCGACCGCGCCGCCCATGACCGCAATCATGATCGGCTCGAGCAAGCTGGTCATGGTCGCCACCTTCGTCTCCACCTCCGACTCGTAGGCGCGGCAGACGTTCTCGAGCATCTGCTCGAGCTGTCCCGACTTCTCGCCCACCGCGATCATGTGGGTGACCATGGGCGGGAAGGCGCCGCTGCGCTTGAGTGGCTCGGCGATGCTCTCGCCTTCGCGAATCGAGCCGATGGCCTCGGCAATGACGCCCTCGAGCTTGGCGTTTTCCATCACGTTCTTGCCGATTTCCATGGCCGGCAAGAGCTGCACGCCGCTCGCCAGAAGCGTGGCCAAGGTACGCGTGAAGCGGGCGAGCGACACCAAGAGCATCAGGCGCCCGAAGATGGGAAACTGAAGGCGCATGGTGTCCCAGCGCAAGAGGCCTTGCTCGGTGCCCTTCCAGCGCTGGAACCAGTAGATGGCGCCACCGAGAAGCAGCGCCAAGAGCCACCAGTAGCCAGACAGCACGGTCGAGCCGAAAATCAGGAGCTGCGTGTACCAAGGCAGCTCCTGACCCAGGTTCTCGAAGATGCTGGTGAGCTTGGGCACCACCGTCACCATCAAGAAGGTCACCAGCCCCGTCGCAAACACGGCCATCGCCATCGGGTAGGCGAGCGCGGAAAGGACCTTGCCCTTGAGCCGAGACTGGTTCTCCATGAAGTCGGCAAGCCGCTCCATGACCGCTTCCAGCATGCCCGACGCCTCTCCAGCCTCGACCATGTTCACGTAGAGCGGCGGAAACACTTTGGGATGCATGGACAGCGACTTGGCGAACGCCGTACCCTCGCGCAGGTTGTCGCGCACGCTGGCCAGCACGCGCACGAGCTGCTCATTTTCCACCTGCTCGGTCAGCGCGCTGATCGACTCGACCAGCGGAATGCCGGCGCGAATCAGGGTGGCGAGCTGCCGCGTCATCACGGCGACTTCCGCCTGATTGATGCGACGCAAGAAGGCAAATGCATCCACGTCGCCCTTGCGGCGCAGCTTCTTCTCCGAGCCCTCCTGCGCGCTCGTGAGCATGATGCCCTCCTTCTTGAGGACGACACGCAATGCACGCAGGTTCTCCGCATCGCGGTAGCCCTTCACGGACTTACCGTTCTTCCCAAGGATCCCGCTGTACTCGAAGACCGCCATGGCAGCTCTCACTCGTCGACGACGATGTCCTCCTGAGTCGCGGCCAAGACTTCTTCCACCGTGGTCAGCCCGGCGAGCACCTTGCGCGCGCCGTCCTCGCGCATGGTGTCCATGCCGCTCTCTTGCGCCGCACGCTTGATGGCCTGAGCGTCGGCGTTGCCGAGGATCAGGCTGCCGATTTGGTCATCCATGGCCATCAGCTCGTAGATGCCGCGACGCCCCGTAAAGCCCTTGTGATCGCACTGATCGCAGCCACCCGGCTTGTAGAGCGTCGGTGGCTCGCTCTCACGCCAACCCACCGGCCGATAGTCCACCCCCTGCAGGTCGTAGCGATGAGCCAGCTTGCGCTGGTCGCGCCAGCGCGTACGCCGCGGGTCGATGCCGATCTGTTGCAGCTCGAACGGGGACGCTTGGTAGGGGACTTTGCAATGCTTGCAGAGCACGCGCACCAGGCGCTGCGCCAAGATGCCGATCACGGTCGAACGCACCAGGAACGGCTCGATGTCCATCTCGACCAAGCGGGTGACGGCACCAGCAGCGTCGTTGGTGTGCAGAGTCGACAACACCAAGTGGCCGGTCATCGACGCATGCATTGCGATCTCGGCCGTCTCCTTGTCGCGAATTTCGCCGACCATGATGACGTCGGGGTCTTGGCGCAAGAAGGCACGCAGAGCGCTGGCGAAGCTGAGGCCGATCTTGGGATTGACCGGCACCTGGTGGATGCCGCCGATCTCGTACTCGACCGGATCCTCGGCGGTGAGAATGTTGCGATTGGGCTGATTGATGCGGTTGAGGCTGCCGTAGAGGGTCGTGGTCTTGCCGCTACCGGTAGGACCAGTGACCAAAATGATGCCGTTCGGTCGGTTGATCAGCCAGTCCATGAGCGCGTAGTCGCGCGGGCCGAAGCCGAGGTCGGACAGGTCCAAGAGCACGTTCGTCTTGTGCAACAGGCGCATCACGATGCGCTCGTGCTCGCGACTCGTGGGCACGGTGGATACGCGCACGTCGATCGGGCGACCAGCAATCTTGAGCGAAATGCGGCCGTCTTGCGGCAGGCGTTTCTCCGCGATGTTCAGGCCCGCCATGATCTTCACGCGCGCGATGACCGAGCTCATGAACTGCCGGCTGGCGCGGCGGGCAATGTAGAGCTGACCGTCCACGCGATAGCGAACGAGCACCTCCTTCTCCTCGGGCTCGATGTGAATGTCGCTCGCCCGCTCCTTCACCGCCTGGGAGAAGAGGCCGTTGACCCAACGAATGATGGGAGCGTCGTCGTCGGAGTCGAGGAGGTCGGTCTCTTGGTCCTCCTCGCGATCGTGCTGGGTGCCGAGCTCGCCCATCGTATCCTGGCGCTCGTAGACTCGATTGATGGCGTCCATGACCACCGACGCCGGCGCCACCTGCACGCGCACCTTCTTGCCGAGTAGCGCTCGCACGCCGTCGAGCGCCGAAACGTCGAGCGGATCGGCACACAAGACGTCGACGCCGATGTCGTCCTCTCCGCACAGGAGCACGCGATGCGACTTGGCGTAGGTGATGGGCAGCTTGGTGGCAGCTTCGAGCGGAATGGAGCCGGCATCCAGAGCCTCGATGAAGCCGAAGCCGCACTCCTCGGCGAGCGCGCGTCCAATCGCCGCCTCGCTGGCACCGCCCTGCTGCACCAAGAGCTCGCCAATGCTGGACTGCCGCTCCACGCCGAGCGCAAGTAGGCCAGGCAGCGCATCGGCCTCGACGAGGCCCTGCCGCACCAGGAGGTCACCGAGCGCCCGATTGCCCGTCACGCCTCAATCTCCTCCAATGCTGCGCGGAAGTGGAGCGAGGCGCAGCGGGGGGCCCTGGTCGATGGTGGCGACGCGCTCCTCCGGCTGGTCCGAGTCGAGCTGCCCTTGTGGCGGGGGCGGGGGCGGGGGCGGTGCGGGCTCTGCCGGCGAAGGTGGCGGTGGAGGGGGCGCCTCGCGCGGAACGGCGGGCGCCGCGCGCGCCGGGGCCTTCCCTCCCTTGCCTCCCTTGCCGCCACCACCCGTTGCCTTGAGGCCACCAGGCAGGTCGATCGGCTCGCTCGGCGTGTGCTCGTGGTACTCGCGCGGACGCAGCTCCTCTTCGAGCCGCATCTGTTCGTCGATCTCGAAGTACGCTTGGCGGATCTCCTCCACTAGGCCGTTGCTGCGCGAGTAGTCGGTGGGAGGCCGCCAGTTGCTGGTCTCGAACACGAAGTAGCGGTCGATGAACTCCTGCCGCTCCTGCATCTTGCGCTCGAAGATGCGGCGCAAATCGGCCTGTTCACGGATGACGTGCGGAGTCAAAATCAGCAGCAGGTTCGTCTTGCGCTTGGTCGTCGTGGTGCGGCTGAACAGAAACCCGAGCACCGGGATGTCTCCCAAGACCGGGACCTTGTCGCGGGAAACCGCGGTCTCGTCGCGGGTGAGACCGCCGATCACCACAGTCTGCTGATCTTTGACCACGACGGTGGTGCTGGCGGTCCGCGTGATGATCGGCACCACGCCCAGGGCTCCTTCGGGAGCGCCCGGCGCGCTGCTCTCCTGCTCGATCTCGAGGCGCACCTGATCCGACTCGTTGATGTGCGGTGTCACCTTGATCTTGTTGCCGACGTCCGTGCGCTGGGAGTTCAGATTGATGCCGCCCATGGCGCCGATGGCGGCGGCGTTGCCGAGGTTGGCCAGGTTGCCCAAGCTGCCACCGGCGTTGGTCTGCAGCGCGATGTTCTCGCCGACGTGGATCTCGGCGGCGACGTTGTCGGTGGCGATGATGTGCGGCGTCGCCATCACGTTGCCACGGCCGGAGGTGGCCAACGCGTTGACCACGATGCCGAAAGCGGGAATCGAGAGGCCAGTCGAGGTGAACTGGCTGGTGTTGGCCAGGTCCGGACCGCGCACACCGGCTGCGAATCCCTGCAGCACGCTGGGATCGGCCGGGAAGGCCGCCGAAGTACCGGCGTTCCAGCCGCCCACCATCGTGCTCGGCCCGCTCCCGCCCAAGTCCGGCTGCAAGCCGCCGTGCCAAGAGAGGCCGAGATCGTTGATGTCGCTGACGAGCAAATCCATGATCACCGCCTCGATGAACACCTGACGGCGTGGGCGATCCAGCTGATCGATGAGCACGCGCAGCTGCGCGAAATCTCGAGGTGACGAGCTGATGACGAGGGCGTTGGTCGGCTGGTCCGGAGTGACGGTCACCTCCCCCTCGAACATGCCGCCGCCATCCCCGCCCGCGGGCGAGGCCTGGCCCTTCTTGCGGCCCACCTGACCGGTGAGCATCTGCTGGAGCGTCTTGGAGAGCTCGTCGGCCACCGCGTGCTGGAGCGGCAAGACGTGCACCGACCCCGCCTCGCCGGGCCGCGTGTCGAGCTTGCGCACGACTTGCAGGAGCTTCCCGTACGAGTCGTCGGTGCCGACCACGATGAGTGAGTTGGTCTGCTCGTCGGCCACGACCTTGGCCAAGCCGCCGGAGCCCTCGGTACCGACGTCGAACAGCTCGTTGACCTGTTCGGCCAGGGCCACTGCGTCACCGTGATTCACGGGCTCGATCCACATCTGCTGGCCAGCGCCGCCGACGTCGATCTCCTCCAAAATGCGCACCATGCGCGACACCTGCGCGCCGGTGTCCGTGATGACGAGCAGATTGCCACCGGGGTAGGTCGAGATGTCGCCGTCCTTGCTCTTGAACTTGGTCAGGAGCGCGGCAGCTTCTTCCGCGCTCACGTAGCGCGTGCGGTAGAGGCGGGTGATGTAGCTGTCGGTATTGGGGATCGGGGCGCCGCGGTCGTAGACCGGGGTGTTCTGCGTGGCGACGCCAGCGCTGTCGACGATCTTGAGGAAGCGGCCGTGGGGAACCACGGTGAGACCGTTCGTCTCCAGAATGGACAGGAACGCCTGGTAGGCCTCGTCCAAGGTGACGGGTTCGGGCGAGACCACCGTCGCCTTGATGCTGCGCACCTTCGCGCCATAGATGAAGCGCTTGCCCGTCATCCCGCTGATGTGATTGACCAGCTCCGCGAGGTCCGCGTCTTCGAGGTTGAACTTCACCTGGAAGCCGCCGGGCTTGGGGCGGTATGGAACGTCGGTTGCCTGAGCGATGCGGTCCATCGTGCTTGGCAGCGGGCCTGCCTCACCGGGTGGCGAATCGAGCGGGTCGGTGCGCTGGGGAGTGGGAGGTGCGGGTGCGGCGGCCGGCGCGGGTTCGGCGGCGGCCGCAGCCTTCGGCGGGGTGCGAGGCTTCTTGGTGGTGGCGCGGGGCTTGCGCTGCGCCCAGGCGTCGGCGGGCTGGCTGACGGCGGTGCCGAGGACGGAAAGCGAGAGCAGCCAGGCCGCCATTGGGCGCGTCCAGAGCGAGGTCGACAGAGAAAGGGAGCGGCGTCTGTTCATTTGATTTTCAGCTCGATGGTCGTGGGCTTGCCCCGCCGGTTCACTTGCACCTTGAGGCTGTTGGCCGTCCGCAAGCGCGCGTAAGCCTCGAGCGCCTTCTCCGGACTTGCCATGTTGAAGTCGTTGATGGTCTCGAGCCGATCGCCATTGGCGAGGCCGAGTTGCCCGAGCAGGGTGTCGGGCCTTATGCCGAACAGGCGCACGCCGATGGTCTGGCCATCTTTCGTCTCGGGCACGATGCGAGCGGAGCGCATCAGCTCGGCCTGATTGTCGAGGATCTTGTCGACCGCGCTGCGATCCACCTCGAACTCGGTGTCGCTGATCTTGCGGATCTTCGACGCGATGTCGGGATCGAGAGCACGTGCACCAGCAGCCGGCGCAGGAGGCGCCGCTCCATCGGCGGCATCTTCGGCCGGGGCGGCCGGCGCGGCCGCGGCCGGCGTAGGCAAGACGCCGAAGAGCGGCGCCTGACAAAGCGTGTTGCTTTCGAGCCACACCGTGGGCGAGCCCGTGGCCGGGTTGTGGCCAATGAACGCCACGGTTTGGGCACCGAGTTTGTCACCCACACGCCGCAGGACGGGAGCCTTCTCGGTCGGGCCCGTGAGGGCGGCGAAGGACCACAGGGGATCCTCGGATTCGGTGAGGATGAGCACTTCGACCCCGGCGCACGCCGGCACGCGAAGGGGGTCGTCGAACGTCGGCGTGGCCACCTCGGCAGGGGCCTCCTCGACCGGCACGGGCTTGAGCGGCCCGGTCACGCTGTCGAACGGGTTGCGCTCGTGTATCGCAGTCACGCTCAGGCGCTTGGGACCGTCGTAGGAGACGAGCGGCGCAGGCCCCGGCCGGCGACCGGTGGCCGGAGCCAGGAAGCTGCGCACCAGGTCGCTGAGCCCGCTCGCCTGCAGGTAAGCGCAGAGCGCCACGAGGGCGACGACGCCCACGTAGAAGTACTTCTTGAAGAGGACTTCGATGTTCACGCGCTGGGTCCAGCCTTCGGAGCTCCCGCGGATCGCCGCGGATGGGAGGGGAAGGCGCACCTCGCCGCGGCCCTTAAAGCGAGAGCCATGCCAACGGTCAATGGGGCGAAATAACGGGATTTATTGGCCGGCGCCGTGCCCGATTTCGACAACTTGTCAGTCACCCCAGGAAAGCGAGGCGCACCCCTGCCAATCTGACATTCGGAGCGCCGCCTGCCTTCCCTCGGCCGCGGCCCCACGGCCGCCCGCAGCAGCGTGCCGACGGGCATTCCTCACATCTCCTCGAGCTTGCGATAGATGGTGCGCGCAGAGATGCCCAAGAGCTGGGCCGCGAGGGCCTTGTCCCCGGCGGTGTGCCGGAGGGTCTCCCGGATCAAGCGCCGTTCCACCTCCGAAAGCGGCGTCCCGACCGGGAAAGCCATCGCCTCGGGACTGCCATCGTGCAGGGCGATGGTCTGGGGCAGGTCGGACTCGTAGAGCTCGGGCCCCTGACAGAGGACCGCCGCTCGCTCCATCACGTTCTCCAGCTCGCGCACGTTGCCAGGCCAGGCGTAGGCAAGCAGACGTTCCAGCGCTTCCTTGGAGACACCAAGGCGCGCCCGCCCGTTCTTCGCGCAGTACTGACCCAGGAAGTGATCCACCAGGAGCGGGATGTCCTCTCGCCGCGTCCGCAGCGGGGGAGCAGTGAGCGCGATGACGTTGAGCCGATAATAAAGGTCCTCGCGAAAGCGGCCGGCTTCCACTTCGCGCGCCAAATCGCGGTTCGTGGCCGTCACGATGCGCACGTCGGCGCGCACCGTCCCGCCTCCGAGCGGCTCGAACTCCCCCTCCTGCAGCACCCGCAAGAGCTTCACCTGCACTGCGGGAGACAGCTCGCCCACCTCGTCCAAGAACAGGGTGCCAAACCGAGCTCGAGCGAAGCGACCGTCCTTGCGCACTACGGCACCGGTGAAGGCGCCGCGCTCGTAGCCGAAGAGCTCCGCCTCCAGGATGCTCTCCGGGATCGCTGCGCAATTGACGGGAACGAACGGGCGCCCCGCGCGCGTACTGTTCTGGTGAATGAAGCGCGCAATCAGCTCCTTGCCAGTGCCCGATTCGCCCAGGACGAGTACGTTCGCCACGCTCGGCGCCGCCTGGCGCGCTACCTCGAGCACCTGACGAAGCGCCCCCGATTGGCCGACGATCTCGCGCTGCGTGAGAGCTTGGATCTCGGCCTTGAGCTTCTGGTTCTCGGCAAGCAAGGTCGCGTGCTCCATCGCCTTCTTCACCGAGCGCACGATGGTCGCCCGCTTGAGCGGCTTCTCCACGAAGTCGTACGCGCCTTCGCGCATCGCCGTAACGGCCGTCTCCACGGTGCCGTAAGCAGTCATCAGCACGACTTCGGTCGCCGGTGAGAGCTCGCGTACGGCCCGCAGGAGCTCGACCCCGTTTGGGCCCGGCATCATCAGGTCGGTCAGGACGACGTGCACCTTGTGCCCCCGCAGGAGCTCGAGCGCCGTGCGCGCACCGTCGGCCAGGAGCACCCGCATGCCCTCCTTCTGGAAGATCTTCTCCAGCGAGGTCCGGTTGCTGGCCTCATCGTCCACCACGAGCACGGTGGCGTCGGCCGGAGGCGGGGCGGAGGGCGGGGCTGGATCTGGGCTAGAAACCTCGACTGCCGTCATTCTGGCACGAACCTGACACAATGACCGAATCCTGTCAACTTGACCTAATTCTGACAAAATGGCAGAGTCAGCTCTTCTTCAGCTCCCTCGGCTCGAGGAAATCCGCGTCTTCGAGGATCAGGCGCTCCACCCGCTCCCCCCGCCCCAGCGCCCCCAAGAGCTCGGGCAGGTCCTCCTTCTGCACGCGGCCATAGAAGTAGCCGTCCGGCAGGACGGCGATGGTGGGTCCCGCCCAACACACGTCGAGGCAAGAGGAGGTGCACGCACGCACCTCGTGCTCGGCGAGCCCGGCATCCTTGAGCCCCTGCTTGAGCAGGGCGTGCAGCTCCTCCCCACCCCGAGCGGCACACGACCCCTTGGGCACACCGTCTGGGCGCCGGTTCACGCACACGAAGAGATAACGCTTTCTACGAGCCATGTCGGTTCTTTCGATCAGGTGAAGTCAAGTCAGGGCAAGGGTCAGGCACTCGTCCAGGATCTCCAGCAGCTGGTCGAGATCCTCATCCGGGATGTTGAGCGCCGGTGCGAGGTAAACGACGTTGCCAAGCGGGCGGACGTACGCGCCACGCTCGAGCGCGAGATCGTAGATGCGCCAGCCGGCGCGATCCAAGTAACCACCACCGACCTCTGACTCCAAGTCCAAGGCGGCGCACATGCCCCGACTCCGCACGCTGGCCACGCCAGGCAGGCGGCCGAAGTGCTGAAAAGCAGCCGCAAGGCGCGATGCCTTCGCCTGGGCTCGCTCGACGACACGCTCGTCCTCGTAGACTCGCAGCACTTCGAGCGCGACCCGTGCGCCCAACGGATTGCCGCAGTAGGTGTGCCCGTAGTGAAAGGCGCGTGAGGGATCGCCCAAGAACCCGGAAAAGATGCGCTCGCTGGTCAGCGTAGCGGCAAAGGGCAAGACACCGCCGCTCAGGCCCTTGGCCAAGCAGAGGACGTCCGGCGTGATGCCCGCGGCGTCCGCTGCCCAGAACGTGCCGGTGCGACCAAAGCCGGTGAAGACCTCGTCCAAGATCAAAAGGACATCGCACTGAGTGGTGAGCTCGCGCGCCTTGGCCAGGTAAGCTGGATCGTAGAAGCGCATGCCCCCCGCACCCTGGACGAGCGGCTCGAGCACCAGGGCGAAGGTCGTGCTCGCGCTTTGTCGCAGCTCGCTTTCCAGAGCGTCGATGGCGCGCTCGAGATCGTCGGCGGGAGACGGCAAGTGGCGGACGAACGAGCCCAGACCACGGAACGGCCCCGAGAAAGCAGCCACACCACCCAGCGCCGTCACGCCCAGCGTTTCACCGTGAAAGGCATGCTCGAGCGCCAAGCAGGTGGTCTTCTCGGGTGCACCGTTCTGCTGGAAGTACTGCATGCACATCTTGAGCGCCGCTTCGACGGCCGTGGAGCCGTTGTCGGAATAGAAGACGCGGGACAGACCGGGCGGAGCGCGCAGAGACAGGGCCTCGGCCAGCGCAACCGCAGGCTCGTGCGTGATGCCTGCAAAGGCGACGTGACAAAA
>Ga0315912_10000548_pt1 | contig 64925 bp, 64 predicted proteins | sample VfabasoilMG_FD_204469 | JGI IMG/M metagenome (GOLD analysis project Ga0315912, IMG submission 204469) | Garden soil microbial communities collected in Santa Monica, California, United States - V. faba soil | ecosystem: Environmental > Terrestrial > Soil > Garden | place: USA: California...
CCGCCAAACGCCTCTGACCAAGGTTTTCAGGAGAGCCGGATGCGGGAAATCTGCACGTCCGGTTCGACGAGGGGAGGGGCATCTTAATGATCCCCTCCTACTCTACTGGCTAAAATAAACGAACAGACGTGACAGAATAGCGCCCGGGACGTCTGAATAAGGGAAGCAATAAGCGCCTCGCAGCGCACCCCGCGCGCGCACCACGCACCGCGGTAAATCCCCAGCCAGCCAGGCTGGAATCGAACTCTGGGAGAATCGAAATCAATGTCTGTCCGTTCTTATCTACAAAGCGCACTTTGGACCGCTACCGCGGCCATTGCCCTTCTTAGCCTGCCGTCTCTGGCGCAACCCACACCGCCGCCGGCAGCGCCTCCGCCGCCGGAACCCCCGCGCGGCGGCTACAAGGTTATGACCCTCGGCGGCTCCGTGAGCTACCTCGGCATCGGTGTCAAAGAGATCATGGCCGAGCGCGCCAAAGAGCTCAACCTCAAAGAGGAAGCCGGCGTCGAGGTCACCCGCGTTGATTCCGGCAGCCCCGCCGAAAAGGCTGGCCTTAAAGCCGGAGACGCCGTCCTCGAATACCAGGGCAATCGCGTCGAAGGCGCCGAGCAGTTCGTCCGCTTCGTCCGCGAAACCCCGGTCGGCCGCCAGGTCAAACTGAAGGTCCTCCGCTCCGGCGCCCCCCAGACCCTGACCGCTACCATCGGCGAACGCCAATCCGGTGTCTTCGCACTCTCCAAGGACCAGGCCCAGATCGAACGGGAACTCGCCCGCGTCCGCGAGAAGCTGCGCGCCATACCTGAAGTCCGCGTCCCCGATGTCCCCCACGCCGTCATGGGCTGGCGGAGCGGCATGCTAGGCATAGACGGCGAATCGGTCGAAGACCAGCTCGCCGAGTACTTCGGCGTGAAGGAAGGCGTCCTCGTTCGCGGAGTAGCCAAGGACATGCCCGCCGCCAAAGCCGGCCTCCGCGCCGGAGACGTCATTGTCCGTATCGAGGAAACCAAGGTCCGCACTCCACGCGAGATCACCACCGCCATTCGCCTCGCCAAGAGCAAGACCCCCCTCAAGGTCACCGTTACCCGCCAGAAGTCGGAGATGTCCTTCGATGTCCACCTGGACGAAGAGCGCACGCCACCCCCTCGCGGCGTCTCGGTCAGCCAGCCGCAGGAATTCGACTAGAACTCCCGAACGACCGCCCGCTGCACCTTGATCAGTAGCTCCACTTCGTTCTTCGGCACCCGCAACTCCGCGGCGATCTGCTCCGGCCGGTCGCCGCGCCTTGCTAGTCGCATGACCTGCGTGCGCTGATTAAGGTCGACTCCTGTCGCCGTCGCCTGCGGACGTCGCAACGCCGACAGCGTCGCTACCTTCGCCTCCAGCGCCCCGTTGTTACGGTCGACCTTTCGCTTCAGGCTCTCCAGATCGCGAGCCACGGTCACGAACAGGTAGAGCGACGCGCTCATCGCCGCCGACAGCGCGCCATAGTAGGCCAACGGGTGTTCAACATCAAAGTGCATGACGGGCTCCTCTTAACTCAATCGAAGGATCGCAGCCGTTCCGACCGGCTCACGATCTGTTGGATACGCACGCCGTAGTTGCCTTCCACGACCACCACCTCGCCGCGCGCGATGACGCAGTTGTTGACGATCACCTCTACCGGCTCCGAGATCGTCCGGTTCAGCTCGACGATCGAGCCTGTGCTGAGCTTGATGACATCCTTCAACGCCAACTGCGTCCTGCCGAACGAGACGCTCACCGGCATCTCGACATCGAGCAGCAGGTCCATCGACGGCGCAGCCGATCCTGCCATTCCAGCCCCGGAGCCCGCGCCGGCCGCCGCCCGCTGCGCCTGCGGCTGGCTCTGCTTAACGGCGGGCGGCTCCGTCTCCGCCTTCCTGGGGCGAATGGCGTCCATTGCCACCGCGTCCACCCGAACGAACAGATCCGCCGCAAACCCACCCGGGCTCGTCAACCGAAGGCATTGCATCGGCTCGCCGGCGCCAATCGCCGGTAACGGCGTTTCCGCACCGGACTCCAGCGTGATCTCACTCCCCGCCTTGCTGGTGAAGAAGCGGGCCAGCCCAGCCAGCGCCTGCGTCAGCAGTTCCAGATAGGTCGCCCGGATGTCGCTCTCCTCCGGATTCTCCAGGCCAACCGCCATCAGCGCCTTCGTGCCGATCTCACGCCAGTCGCCTTGCCCCACCGCCACCACAATGACCGGGTCTTTGTGGATGTTGAGCTTCTGGCTCCAGCACAGGTAGCGGCTTGAGTCCCCGTTTAGCGAGGCTTCCTGAAGGCTCGCCGGCCACGGCTCGCCCAGCATCCCTTCCAACGCCAGCGAGAACTGAGTACCGAGCTGGTCGTATACTTCCTTCTGCAGTTCGTCCATCGCTAGAGCCCTCTATCCATCGGCCAGCGCTTCTCCAGATAGGCTCGCAGCCGCAAGATCGCCTGCGACTTCAGTTGCGACACCCGCGACTCATGCAGCTTCACGACCTTGGAGATCTCACGCAGCGTCAACTCCTCTTGATAGTAAAGGCTCAACACGGTCCGCTCGACGTAGGGCATCTTCTCGATTGCCTGCGCCAGCAGCTTTTCCAGCTCTGCCCGTTCGACGATTCGCGACGGCCACTGCTCCTCTTTGTCGGAGACGAAGCGCAGCAGATCGCGGCCTTCCTCTTCGGGCGCATTCCCCTCCAGGCTTCCGAGATTCACTCCCCGAACGTCAATGAGCCAATCGTGGTACTCCTCGGTGCTCAGCTCCAGCTCGCGCGCGATCTCCTCTTCGGTTGGCGACTGGTGATTTCGCTGTTCCAGCCGCGCGATGCACGCCTCGATCAGCTTTACGCGCTTGCGCTGCTGGCGTGGCGCCCAATCCATTCCGCGCAAGCTGTCCAGGATCGCGCCGCGGATCTTGTACTCGGCGTAGGTCTTCAGCTTGACGTTAAGATTCGGATCGAAGTTGTCGATCGCCGAGATCAGGCCGACGATTCCGGTCGACACCAGGTCGTCGAGGCTGACGCTCCCCGGCAGCCGCTCATGGATGCGGCGGGCGATCAGCCGCACTTGCGGCAGATGTTCGAGAATGACACTCTCCCGGTCTTGAGCGGCTTGTGTGCTAGCGCTTTGTATCTGCAAGTGAGTTCTCCGTTCAGTTGCGCGACGCGCAGGCACGCGCGGCAATCGCGCGTGGGGCGTCCTGTTGCGCGATACCTAATACCGCCGCCGCAAATCGGGAGGCGTCGGCTTCCTCAAGGTCTTCAGGGATCCCCGGTCCGGTCGATACCCAATCCACCGGCAGCCGTGCATCGCGGGACATCGCCCACGCCGGTCCGAAGAGCTCGGTTTCATCCAGGCGGGTGAACAACAGCTTCGATGGCGCAAACGGCTTGAACTGTTGCCGCCGCCGTTGCATCTCGGAGTACCGCATCGTGGCCGGAAGCACCAGGTGACACTCCAGGTCTTCTACGCGGCGTAACTGCCCGGCTGCTTCCTCCATCAGGTCTACTTGCATGGGTCCGTATCCAGGCGTATCGACCAGCACCAGTCCACTGTGCATGGGTGAGGCCAGGGCGGCGCTTAATCCCCCGCTATACTCCAGCGACTGAAAAGGAACTCCGAGCAGGGAGCACAGATGGGCTAGTTGATCCGATGCTCCAATACGCAGGTTGTCGATTGACAGCACGCTGACGGGCCGGTTCTGCGCTACTCCCAGCCGGAATGCCAGCTTGGCGACGGAGGATGTCTTCCCCGCTCCCGTTGGTCCAACGAACGCCATCACCCGTGCCGCCTTCTTTGCTGTGGTTTTCGAGTGCGGCCATTCCGCCGCCACCAATGGCATGACGGCTCTTTCAATGCTCTCCACGGCGCGCTCGAGCACGGCCCAGCACTGTTGCACCATCTCATCAGCCACCACTGGTGGCACTTCCGCTAGCAGCAGCCGTCCCCTTAATGCGTCCCGCTGAGGCGTCCTCGCTTCCCATCGCGAAGAATCGGGTTTTCGGTTGAGCGCGTCCAGCAGGCTTGCCAACTCCCCCCGAAGACTGTGCAGACCGGCCGGTGCCACTTTCCGCTGAGGTACCGCTGGTGGCAGGGCCGGAGCGGAGAAGATCACCTCCAACCGTGCTCGCCCTCCAGTCGGGGTTTCCAGGCGCTTGGAGTCGACCAGCATCGCCTCATCGCCAAGCTCCACTTTGGCCACTTGCAGGGCTTCTTCCATCGTGTGTACAAAGTAAGACTTCAGTCGCATAATTTGCCTTTACGAAGCCGCCTGTCGTGCGATTCCCTGCGACATCACGCGGATGCCTGGCGGGATTTCGCTGTGAGACAGGACAGTCAGATTGGGAAGCGAGGATTCGGCCAGTTGCCGCAGGAAGTAGCGTGTGCCACTTCCGGTCAACGCCACTACCGGCCCTTCGGCGCTGCCGATGACGGCGCGGATCCGCTCGACGATCTCATGGATCTTCCTCGGCGCCAGGTTGATGGCAGAATTCGTTTCTGTGTGCTCAATGGCCGACTCGATCACCGACTCAATACCGGGATCGATCAGGCACGCATGAAGCTCGTTGGACGAGTTTAGATAGGGACGGACGACCATGCGCCGAATCGATTGACGAACGTATTCGGTAAGCAGGATCGGGTTTCGCGTGACGCCGGCCGCCTCGCCGAGGGACTCCAGAATAGAGACCGCGTCCCGTATCGATACCCGCTCTCGAAGAAGGTTCTGCAATACTCGCTGCACGGTAGCCAAAGGGAGCAATTTCGGCACCAAATCCTCAACCACTTTCGGGTTCTCTTCGGCGACCCGATCGAGCAGGCGTTTGGCGTCCTGACGGGAGTAGAGCTCGTGCGCGTATTCCCGAATGGTTTCAGCGAGATGGGTACCCAGAACGCTGACTCCGTCTACAACCGTATAGCCGCCATTCCGCGCCTGTTCGGCCAGGTTGGAAGAGATCCAGAAGGCCGCAATCCCGAAAGCGGGTTCCCGAGTTGGAACACCTTCCAATTTGGGACAGTCGCGCGAGGTTGGGATGGCCATGTCCATGCCATTCGGCAACTCGAAGCGCCCGATTTCAACGCCTTTCAGGGAGATGGTGTATTCGCGGGCCTTGAGGTTGAGGTTGTCGGTGACGCGGACGGCGGGGACCAGGTAGCCGAGGTCGGTTGCCAGTTGACGGCGAATGCCGGCTATTCGCTTTAGAAGCGGCGAGTTTACGCCGCCCTCGACGAATCGCACGAGCCCGAGGCCGACTTCGACGGCCAGGGGTTCGACACGCAGCAGGGTCTCCAGGTTCTCCTTTTGCGGGGTTGGCGCGGCGGCCTCGGCTTCGGAACCACTGGGTTCGTTTTGGTTCGTTTTTTGACGGAGTTTCCACCCGATGACGCCCGTACCGCCGCCGAGCAGGAGGAAAGGAACGGTCGGCAGGCCGGGAAACATCGCCATGGCGCCCAGGACACCGCCGGCGAGAATCAGCGGTTCGGCGACGGTGAAGATTTGTTTCTCGAAGTCGCTTCCCAGCCGGTTCTCCGATCCGGCGCGGGTGATGATCAGCGCGCCGCAGACGGAGATCATCAAGGCTGGAATGACAGTCACGAGCCCGTCTCCGATGGTCAGGATGGTGTAGGTTTCGAGCGCCCGGCGAAGTTCCATTCCGTGTTGGAATACGCCAATGAGGAACCCGGCCAGGATGTTGATGATCGTGATTATGATGCTGGCCACGGCGTCGCGCTGGGTGAATCGCGATGCGCCGTCCATGGCGCCGAAGAACTCCGCTTCGGCAGACAACTGCTTGCGCCGGAGGCGGGCTTCGGCTTCGTCGATGAGGCCGGCGTTGAGATCGGAATCGATAGACATCTGCTTACCGGGAAGAGCATCGAGGGTGAAGCGCGCGGTGACCTCGGAGATGCGCACGGCGCCATGGTTGATGACCACGTACTGGATGGCGATCAGGACCAGGAAGATTACGAGACCGATGATGTAGTTGCCGCCAACGACGAAGTTGCCGAACGCTTCGATCACGCCCCCGGCCGCGGCCGTGCCGCTGTTGCCGTGCAGCAGAATGAGCCGCGAGGAGGAGATGTTCAGCGCGAGGCGGAACAGCGTCATCAGCAGGAGGGCTGTGGGGAAAACGCTGAAATCCACGGGCTTTGCGATGTAGATGGAGACCAAGAGCAGGATGACCGACAGCGTGATGTTGGCGCTGATCAGCACGTCGAGCAGAAACGCCGGGATCGGCGTAATCATGAACAGCACGATGGCGAGAACGCCGAGGGGCACCGATAGGTCGCGCCACGGGATTTTGTTCGCGGGGGCGGATGGCGGTTTGGTCTTGTTGGGCATAGGTTAAGCGAAGGACTGTCCGGGCAGGCGGCCGCCCAGGATGCGGTAGAGGTAGGCGAGGATCTCGGCGACGGCTTTATAGAGGTGCGGCGGGATCTCCTGGCCGACTTCGGCGGCGGCGAAGAGGGCTCGCGCGAGGGGAGGGTTCTCGATGATGGGCACCTCGCTGGAGATGGCCAGTTCGCGAATGCGGCGGGCGACGTGGTTGCGGCCCTTGGCGACGATTTTCGGCGCCGCGCCGGCCGCGAGGTCATAGCGGATGGCGACAGCGTAATGGGTGGGGTTTACGATGACGGCCGAGGCCTTGGGCACGTCGGCCATCATGCGTCGGCGCGACATGTCGCGCTGGAGACGGCGCACCTTGGCTTTGATCTGCGGGTTTCCCTCCGACTCCTTATGCTCTTCGCGGATCTCGTGTTTGCTCATCTTGAGCTTTTTGGCGTACTTCTGGTTTTGCCGGAACCAGTCGAAGAGTCCGACGAGCAGGAAGAGGTAGAGGGCCTTTTCGATGAGGTCGCGCAGGGATTGCCCGACCATCGAGACACCCGACCGCCAGGGCAGGAGCGGCAAGTACAGGAACTGCGGCGCGTTCGTCCAGACCAGATAAGCCGCGACGGCGAGAAAGACGGGGAGCAGCAACGCCGACCGCAGAAACTGCGAGAGGTTCTGGGTGGGGAGGTCCTTGAGGCGGGACATGGGGTTGAGACGTTGCAGGTCGGGCGCGATCTTCTTCGCGGAGATGCCGAACTTGGATGCGGCCATTTGGGCGGCGAGCGCAGTGGCGGAAAGAGCGAGTCCGGTGAGGATCAGGCCGCCCATCGCGGGGGCCAGGCGGTTGCGGAAGAGGAAAACGAGGCTCTCGCGCTGGAGATCGGAGCTTACGAAGGCGAGTTGTACGAAGCTCTTCGTATGTCCGACGGCATCAGCGAGAAAGTCGGGAAAACCGGAGAGGAGAAATGCCGCGAAGACGATGAACTGGGCGCCACTTACGAACTCCTTCGTAGATACGAAGTTTCCGTCTTTACGTGCGCGTTCGAGCCGCCGCGGTGTAGGTTTTTCGCTCCTATCCTCGCCTCCGCCCATCGCTACCGCGTGACTCCCGAAGTGGGAATGGGGCGTGGCGCGGTCTCCGTGCCGCGGATGGAGGCGCGCTCAGGAGCTATGGGCCGCAATGGGGCTATGGGTCGCGGGCGCGTGGGGCTGGAGTGGCGGACTGTCAGGCGCTGTACGGTCTCCGCGGCGCGGATGGCGGCGCGGTCAGGAGTTCCGGATTGCGGGCGTGTGGGGTTGGGGTGGTGCTGCGTGGTCTCCGTGGCGCGGATGGCGGTTCGCTCAAGGGTTGCGGGCTGCGGGTGGGTGGGGATGGGTCGGTGCTGTGCGGTCTCCGCGTTGCGGGTGGCGGGGCGGCCAGGGGTTCCGGGTTGCGGGCGGGTGGGGTTGGAGTGGCGGAGCATGGCTACTTCCCTGCTCCCGGGATCGCCATTAGCATTTGTACGGTCTCCAGGGAACGAATGGCGGCACGCTCCACGGCCGACGACAGCATGGGCGTCCCGAATGAGAGGAACGCCATCGATGCCAGCATTTTCAGCGGGAAGCTGAGTGTGAGCATTTGCAGTTGGGGCTGGAGCCGGCTCAGTAGCGACAGGGCGGCGTCGATCACCAGCAGGATTGCCACGACGGGAAGCGAGAAGCGGATGGCGTCGATGAAGAGGTGCGGAAAGAGCGCCATTACGGCTCCGGCATGCTGTGGTGAGATCGTCCATTGGCCGGGAGGCACGGTTTGCACGCCGAGGAGGAGAAATCGAAACAGAACGGAGTCGAGGCCCAGGGCGAGAAACAGGAGCGAAGAGCCGAGGGTGAGCAGGACCTGAAGAATGGCCGAGTCGGCGTTGCTTGTCGGGTCAATGGTGGATGCGTAGGAGAAGCCGGCCTGGAGGCCGATTACCTGGGTGGCGAGTTGGATGCCCTCCTGCATGAGGGCGACGCACAAGCCCAATCCGATTCCCAGGGCCGCCTCACTGGCCGCGGCGCGGACCATGTCGCCGAGCGAGAGCAGCGGGGTTGCCGCGGTGTTTGTCCAGGGCAGCACGACGATCGTGAAGAGCACGGAGAGTACAAGCCGGTGAATCTCGAAGCCGTTCTTAATGCCGGGGATGGGCAGGAAGGTCATCACACCGGTCATGCGGCACAAAACAAGGCCGAAGTTCAGCAGCAAGCCGAAGGGAATGAGGAGGTCCGTGTTAGTGGGCATAACGGCCTAGGTTTCCGAGGATGCCGATGGTGTACTCCATGAGACGGGTGAGCATCCAGGGGAGGAAGAGGAAGATGGCGGCGAGAAAGGCCGCCAGGCGGGGAACGGAGCCGAAGGCGGAGTCCTGAATCGAGGTCACGATCTGGATGAGGCTGATAATGGCTCCCGCGACGAATCCGATCAGGAGCAGCGGCGCGGCGAGCCAAAAGGTCTGCATGAGCGCCTGGCGTACGATTTCGGAGACAGTTTGTGGGGTCATGAAATTAGTAGAAAGACCTGACGAGCGATCCGGCGACGAGATTCCAGCCATCGACGAGAACGAAGAGCAGGATTTTGAACGGCGAGGAGACCATTGCAGGAGGAAGTTGGACGATGCCTACGCTGAGAGTTACCGAGGCCACGAGGAGATCGATGATCAGAAACGGCAGGAAGAGCATGGCGCCGATCTGGAAGCCGGTTTTGAGCTCGCTGAGGACGTAAGCGGGCATCAAGATGCGAAGTTCGAGATCGGCCGCAGATTTTGGAGCAGGGGTATGGGAGACCTCCAGGAGCATTTGCACGTCCTTCTCGCGAACGTACTTGACGAGGAAACCGCGAATGGGCTCCATACCCTTTATCAAGGCGACATCACCGGCCAGTGTCTGCTTCTCGTAGGGGACCCAGCCTTCTTCGTAGGATTTTTGCAGCGTGGGCTGCATGATCATGAGCGTCAGGAACATGGCGAGGCCGATGAGGACGGGGTTCGACGGTGTCGATTGCGTGCCGATGGCCTGGCGGAGGAAGTGCAGAACGAGGGTGATTCGCAGGAAGGGCGTCACGGACATCAGCAGGACCGGCAGGACGGTGAGGCCGGTCAACAACAGTACGATCTGCATGGGGACGCCGAGGGTGCCCTGCTGCGTATCGATGGCCGGGGATGCGCCGCGGGTGGCGGCAGTCAGCATGTCCGTTGGCGCGCCAGCGAGGGTTGCGGCCGCGAGGATGGCCAGAGCGATCAGTGAGCCCATGCGCCGCTCACTTCCCGCCGCACCTGGACCTCGTTGGCGGTTTTGCTGGCAACGACGGTGCAGGCCTGGCTTCCGGTGGCGATCAGCATTTCACGGCCGTCCCAATCGACGACGACAAGCTGGCAGCCGCTCGCGATGTTGATTCGCTGTTTTACCCACACGCGCGGCCCGGACTGGCTGGCGGGGCGGTAGCGACGGAGGAATTGGAGAGTCAGCCAGAGGAGGCCGATGGTTCCAATGACGCCCACGAATTGGATTGCGTATTCCATTTTGGAGCTACTCCTCGATGTTGAAGTCCGTGATGCGGACGCCCATGGAAGACTCGATGATCACGATCTCGCCGAAGGCCAGAAGAGCGCCACCGACAATGAGGTCGAGGTTCTCGCCGGCGGAGCGCTTCATCTTGATCACGTGGCCTTTGTCGAGCGCGATGATGTCGCGAACGGCCATCACCTTGCGGTCGAGCTCGACGAGCAGGTCCAAGGGAATGTCGCTGAAGTGGCCGATTTCTTCGATTACTTTCATGGTTCGCCGTTATCGCTTGAGGTTGATCGTTTCCTGGCTGATTTCGTCGACCGTCGTGATGACGCGCGAATTCGCCTGGTAGCCGCGCTGCAGAATGATCAGGTTGGTGAACTCCTTGGCGATGTCGACGGTGGAGTTTTCGATGGCGCCGCCGAGAATGGTTCCACGGCCGCCGGTGCCGGGGAGGCCGATGGCGGGCAGCGCTGAACGCGCGCTGAGTTGGTAGGCGTTGTTGCCGACGGCGAGCAGGGATTCGGGGTTGCGGACGGATGCCATTGCCAACTGCCCGACCGTGACCGATTGGCCGTTGGAGTACTGTGCCAGCACTTGGCCCGAGTCGCCCAGACCGACGCGAATCAACTGCGCGGCGGGGTTGCCATCCTGGCCGATGGCCGAGATCGCGGACGTCTGTGCGAACTGCGTCATTCGCGGCGTTTGGCCGTTGTATAGATTCCACGTCACCGCCATGTCGGCGGCGCCGCTCACCAGCCCCGCGATATTCAGAACCGGCATCGGTCCGGTGACAGGGGGCGTTACCAGGCGTCCGGCCGAATCGAAGTTGATGGTTCCCGTAGTTGGCGTACCCGGCGCCGTGGTATCTCCGGCGGGAGCGCTCAGCGAGTAAGACCATTCGCCGGGGTTCGCGGTCTTGGTGAAATTGGCCGAAACGATGTGGGAGATGCCGAGGCTGTCGTAGACCTCAATGGAACCGGCAAAAGTATCGGCTGGCGGTCCAGCGCTCGCCGCCGCGTTCAAGTTCATATCGAAGGAAATGTTCTGCGTTGCCGCGGCGGGGCGGAGGGTTCCCACGGGGATCGTGATATCCCCGGTGGGGCCGTTGGTGTCCACTACGCCATTGGCGCCGACCCAGCCTTGCACGCGGTCGCCGGTAGCTGTGAGCAGGGCGCCGTTCTTGTTGACTTGCAGGTTTCCGCCACGGCCATAGATGGTGCCGCCGGCCGGGTTGCGCAGTACCAGGAAGCCGTCGCCCTGGATCGCTGCGTCGAGCGGACCGCTGCTGGACTGGATGGCGCCCTGGGCAAACTGGCGGAGCGTCAGCGGGCGGGCGACGCCGAAGCCGACCTGCGTCTCGCCGAGTCCTGCGCCAAGCGACTGGGTAACCAGATCGTAGAAGGAGACGACGCTGGCCTTGAAGCCAGGCGTGTTCAGGTTGGCGAGGTTGTTGCCGACGACGTCGATGGCCGTGGAGTGGGCGCCTAGCGCCGAGAGGGCAGTGGAAAAAGATGTGAACATGGGGTCTCCGAATTGGGGTGGTTATTGTTTCCCGGTGGTCTCTGTTGCCGCAGGCGTCTCTGTTGCCGCAGGCGCAAGGGCGGCGCGAATGGCTCTTAAGTCGTCCCGCATCCCGAGCATCTGTTCCATTTCGGTGAACTGCGAGAGCTGAGACAGAAACTGCGTGCCATCGGCGGGATTCAGGGGGTTCTGATGTTTGATCTGCGCCACCAGGAGTTGGAGGAAGTTCTCCTTTGTAGCGGCGCTATTGCCGGCTGTGGGTAGTTTGAATTCGGGAGTGTCGGCGGCGCTCTTGTTGGCGCCGATGGCCATGGGGTTCATCGAAGTGCTCCTTGGTGTTTGCTGTTAAACGGGTCCAGTTGCGATTGCAGGTCGAAGGTTTCCGTATTCACCTTTTGCAGTTGGCGACGGAGAAGGAATGCCTGCTGCTGGCGCTCCTGCTGTTTTCGCTGCCGGTCATCCGCGTTATGAAACGACTGCTGATCGTTGGTGTTGTTGTTTGTTTCCGTGCCAGATATGGGTTTTTCGGCCAGCTTGTCGACATTCAACGAGCCGCGGTCGCCGGTGGGTTCCACGGTGTGGTTCTTGGCCTCATATCCTTGCTCGGATAGCGATTGTAAGAGCGGCTGCATCCGTTCGTTTTCAATTGGGGCGGCGTCCGAGTCCCAGGAGCGGACTCGGACATTCACCTGTTCGCCGCGCTGTGTCACGGCGAGGCGGATCGTACCGGCATCTTCCGCGCCGGGCGCGGCGGGTACGTCCACGTAGAGCGTGGCGATTTGCGCGGGACGGAGCGGACGGGTTGGTTCGAGTGTGGCCCCATCGACGGCCGGCTCCGGCGGAGTTTCTGGTCCGTGCGGCGCGGCGGGCGGGTCTTGGCGATGATTTACGGGTGCAGTGGCGGCCGGTATTGCCGCTTCCGGTTTCGCGGATGCAGATGCCCGCTTTTCGGCGCGCACCGGTTCCGGGGCTTCAACCGCTGCCGTGGCTTCGATCGGGGCGGGCCGATCGGGAGCCTTATCGCCGGGTGGCGGGGCCGGCTGGTTTTCGTTTTGACGCTGGCCGCCGGCCGACTGTTGTTGCGCCTGCGAGTCGGCAGGGGCGCTCTCGCGGCGGGGAGAAACCGCGACTACCGGCAGGCCCTTAACCGGAACAGGGTGTTCGGCCGTTTCCGCGGGTGGCTGATTCGGCGCCTGGTCCGCAATTGCAAAGTCGGCTTTCCAGATTAGTTCTCCCTTGGCGGGCTTCTGCGGCAACGAGGGGAGTTTTTCTGTCGATGCCGGGGTCTGGTCCGTCACGGCCAGTTGAACTGGCGCCTTTCGCGTCTCCGACGGTGCGGGTTGTTCGGGCTCGACTATCGCGCCGGGAGCTACAAGAGCGGGCTGGGTTGGCGCGGGAACGGTCATGGGCATGGGTTCCGGTTTCGGCGCGGCCGGTTCGGCAACTACGACGGATTCCGGATCCTCTTCTTCCGGCGTTTGTTTTGGAAGGGCCTGGGCTTCGACGGGAAGGACCGTCATTTCCGCGGCCGGGGCATCCAACGCTACCATTGGCGCGACGGGCAACTCTTCAAGGATTGCGGGTGCTTCCGGTATCGCAGGCGCGGCACACGGCGTCAGTAGCGTGAGCCATTGCACTTGTTGATTGATAGCGGGCTCCTCGGTTTCCGTAGGCGCCTCCCCGGTCTCTTCAATCACCGGCTCCGCTTGACCGAGCCATGCCATCAGCCATCCGGCCTCAGAGGCAACGTTTGCCGCACTGCTTGCCGCTACCGGGGCACCGGCCAGCGAATCGATGGGAAGGAAGGAGATCGGCAGCACGCAGAGTGCAATGCAACAAGGCGGCCAATCCGAAAGAGGCGCCAATTCCCAATAAACAAGCGGGTTTTGTGAAGTGTGAGGCTGAGAAAGGCGACGAGAATGTGCCGAAATGGAATCCGGCGGCAATGGATTGCCGCTTTGGAACACGCCATATTGATTTTTCCCGTGAAAATGCCTGAAAAACACGTTGGCGAGCCGTTTGCATAGAGGGCGGTAGCCTTATGGACGCAATCGGAATCGCAGCGGCAAGTGGACTTCGCTCCCGGATGGAGAGTCTCGAGATTCTGGCCAACAATCTGGCGAACGCTACAACCTCCGGTTATAAAGCGGATCGCGAGCGTTATACGACCTATTGGGCGGCCGAATCCACCTCGGCGCTCGACGCCGGCCGCGGCGGAGCCGGTGTCTCTCCCGTGATTGAGCGCAATTGGATCGACTTTACGCAGGGCGCTTTAACCCGCACGGGCGTGCCTACGCATCTGGCCATCAATGGACCTGGATTTCTTTCCGTGCAGCGCGGTGAGGAAACGCTCTACGTTCGCAATGGCGAGTTGCAGGTCAGCCCCCGCGGCAATCTTGTCAACGGCGAGGGGCTTCCCGTACTGGGAACCGAAGGCAAGCCGTTGTCGATTGATTCCGCGCAACCATTGGAGATTCGCAGCGACGGCAGCTTGTGGCAAGGCGGAGCGCAAACGGGCCAGATTAAACTGACGGAGTTTTCCGACGCACAGGGACTGCAGAAGGCGGGCCACAACTATTTCCGCTGGCCTGGGGCGGCAGATGGGATTCAGGCCGGGGCGAATACGCGAGTGATCCAAGGATCGCTCGAGACCGCCAACACCGGGCCGGCCGAAGGAGCGGTTCGCATGGTCAACGTGCTTCGGCAGTTTGAGTCGTTGCAGAAGGCGCTGCAATTGGGCAGCGAGATGAATCGGCGCCTGCTCGACGAAGTCGCCAAAGTATGACCCGGTTAGGAGAGACCAAATGATTCGAGCCCTTTTCAGCGCCGGCAGCGGCATGTCGGCGCAGCAGATCAATGTCGACAACATCGCGCACAATCTGGCTAATGCCAATACGGTCGGCTTTAAGACGCGCCGGGCGCAGTTTCAGGACCTGATGTATCAAAACCTGGTGCAGCCGGGGGCGTCGGCCGGCACCCAGACTGTTGTCCCGAGCGGGCTGCAAATCGGCTTGGGAGCGCGGGCGTCGTCAAACGAAATCATCTTTACGCAGGGAAGTTTTCTGCAGACGAATAACCCGCTGGACCTGGTCATCGAAGGCAAGGGGTTCTTTCAGGTTCGGCGGCCTACCGGGGAGATCGCCTACACGCGCTCGGGCCAGTTCCAACTCAACCGGGACGGGATTCTGGTGACGGGGGATGGAGATCCGCTGGAACCTCAAATCACGATCCCGCCGGAGGCGCAGGGCGTGACTGTGGCGCAGGACGGCACCGTCAGTTTCACGCAGGCGGGGCAGCCCGCGGCGCAGTTGGCCGGCCAGCTTCAACTGGCCACGTTCGTGAATCCGGCCGGGATGAACATGATTGGGCGCAATCTCTATGTGCCCACGGACGCTTCGGGCGAGCCGACGCTGGGGAATCCCGGCGGGCAGGAAGGCACGGGGAGCCTGATGCAGGGCTATGTCGAGCAGTCGAACGTCAGCGTGGTGGAAGAATTCATCAACCTGATCATGAGCCAGCGCGCTTATGAAGCGAATTCCAAAGTTGTGCGAGCCGCCGATGAGATGTATCAGCAGATTAATAACATTACTCGGTAGCGCCGTTTGCCTGGTGGCATCGGAACCCGGCGCGTGTATCGTCGTCGATGGGGCCCGCATCATGGCAGGCGACCTTACGGCCTCCATTCCAGCCTTCTTGGCCCTTCCCGCGGATAAGGATTTGGGACCGGCTCCAGCGGGCACCCTGGTTCGCACCTACTCCAAAGTGCAGCTTGCGGCGCTGCTACCTGGTACGGCGGCAGAGCTGCCGAATCGCATTTGCGTTCAACGGAGACGGGATGCCATCCCGCCCGAAGTCTGGCAGGCCGCGGTGGATGCCGCTATGAACCGTTTGTGCGATTCGGCCCCCTGGAAGGCGACAGTTGTGGAGGCTCCGCGACATCGCTTTCCATTGGGAGAGCTCGTTTTCAACCGGGCCGGACTGATTGCCAGCCGGGGTTCGGTTCAGCTTTGGCGTGGGGCTTTGCACTTGCCGGATAAGAGTTCGGCGCCGGTGTGGGTGCGTGTTGAGATACAGTCGCAGCGGCGAGCTGTTGTCATGCAACGGGCTGTGGCGGCTGGGGGGACGATTGGGGTGGAGGATTACCGGGAGGAAGAGATCTGGGCGCCGGGCCCGTGTGCGGCGGCGGGCGAGGCGGTAAAGCCAGAAGGGATGGTTGCCAAGCGCACACTGGCACAAGGCGCTGTACTGGGCGGCGAAGACCTCCGGCGCGCGCCCGCGGTACGTCGCGGGGAGCCGGTAGAACTCCAGGCTTCGGCAGGCGCGACGCGGCTTCGCGTTCCAACGGTGGCGGAGCATGACGCGGAGGTCGGCGATAACGTGCAGTTGAAGAGCAGTTGGAACGGCACAAAGCTGGTAGGCCGGGTGACAGGTACGCAGAAGGCGAGGGTGGAATAGCCGGATGAGGATTGCTCAGCGATTGATGGTAATGGCGCTGTGGGCGCACGCGCTTGATGGGGCCGGCGCTCCGAAAAAGGCGGAAGTTTGTACGGCCGAGTCGCCGGAGAGCAAGACTTGCTCGGCGCTGGACAGGTATCTGCTATCGGTTGCCGCCGACGCGCCACGGTTTGCCGCCGGCGGGAGTCCCGGATCGCTTTATTCTCCGGGCGGGCGGATGACCGATCTTGGGCGCGACTTTCGCGCCATGTTTGTTGGCGATACGGTGACGGTTATCGTCAGCGACCGGGCGACGGCCGTGGCGACAGGCACTACGAATTCGAGCAGAGCTTCGAACGTGTCGGCGGGTGTGTCGGCGGCGTTGGGTCCGATTAAGGATAACGGGGTGTTAGGGAAGTTGGCCGGCGCCAAGTCCGATACATCGATTAAGGGCTCCGGCGAGACTTCGCGGAGTATGACGCTGTCCACGACGGTTACTTCGGTGGTGGAAAGAGTTTTGCCGAATGGGAATTTGCTATTGCGCGGGAGCAAGTCGATTACGGTTAACTCCGAGCATCAGATGGTTGAAGTGCGGGGCGTGGTGCGGCCCGAGGATTTGCTTTCAGGGAACTCGGTTCTCAGTGACCGGGTGGCGATGCTCGATGTGAGAGTTAACGGGAAGGGCGTGGTGGGCGATGCCGTCCGGCGTCCATTTATTTTGTACCGGATTCTATTGGGCCTGCTGCCGTTCTAAGAGAGAGAGTTTATGTTACGACACCTTATTGTTGCGTTGATGCTGATGGCTCCGGCGGGATCGGCGACGATTAGCCGGGTTAAGGACGTTGCCTCGCTGGAGGGAGTAAGAGACAACCAGTTGGTGGGCTACGGATTAGTAGTTGGCCTCAATGGAACAGGGGATAAGCGGCAAACCGTATTCTCCGCGCAAAGCCTGGCGAACATGCTGAACCGGATGGGCGTGGCGGTTAGTCCAGTTGCGATCCAGGCGAAGAACGTGGCTTCAGTGATGGTGACGGCGACTTTGGCGCCATTCGCGCAGCCGGGTACGAAGCTCGATGTCACGGTCGCTACGATTGGCGACGCTTCGAACTTGCAGGGCGGGCAGTTACTGCTGACGAGTTTGCGGGGCGGGGATGGGCAGGTCTACGCCGTGGCTCAAGGCGGTATTATTACCGCCGGATTTATCGCCGGGCGGGCGGGAAACTCGCAGACGGTGAACCATCCGACGGCCGGGAGGGTTCCGAGCGGCGGTATCGTGGAGCAGGCGGCGCCGTCGGTTATGGCGGAAGGACGGTTGCGGTGGCAGCTTCAGCGGGCGGATTTTACGACGGCTTCGCGGCTAGCGGCGGTGATCAATGGAAAGTTTGGGGCCGGGCGGCCGGCGCTGGCGCGGGCGGCGAGCGCGGGAGTCGTTGAGGTGGAGACGCCTCCGGAATGGAAAGGGCGGCCGGTCGAGTTCATTGCCGCGATTGAGGGCTTAACGCTGGACTCCGACCGGAAGCAGCGGCTGGTGGTCAACGAACGAACCGGGACGATTGTGATGGGTAAGGATGTACGGATCTCGCCTGTTTCAATCCTTCATGGGAGTCTTTCGGTAGAAGTGCAGACACAGCTCGATGTTTCGCAGCCGGCGCCTCTTTCCGGAGGGCGGACGACGATGGCGCCCACAGTGGATGTTGGGTCAAAAGAGGACCTGGCGAAGCTGGTCCAGTTGAAAGAGGGCTCGACGGTTGAGGAACTGGTACGCGGTTTGCAGAAGATTGGCGCGACGCCGCGGGAGGTAATCGCGATTCTGCAGAGCTTGCAGAGCGCGGGCGCGTTGGATGCGGAAATTCAGGTGATTTAGGAGGCCCTATGGAATTGGCAGCGCTTCAGAAGGCCGGACCGCGGACGGATATCGGCGAAGTTGGGAAAGTAAAAGACACGAAGTCCGCGGGACGTGAATTTGAGGCGATGCTGATTGGGCAGTTGATGCAGTCGGCGTTTTCGCCGGAGCAGTTGGGGCTGGGCGGAGAGGCCGATTCCGGTGGCCAGACGATGTTGGATTTCGGTCGGGAACACCTATCGCGAGTCATCGCCGAAGGCGGCGGATTGGGACTGGCGAAGCTGGTAGAGTCGGGCCTACGCGCTAAGCCGTAGCGGTTCGCCCGAGGCCATTTCCGGTTGTTCTTCCTGCAATTGGCTCCAAGCTTCCTGGAGCGTGGACAGCAATTTTTCGACTTCGGCCAGCGGCGCGTCGGACTGTTCGATGTTGGCGTCGCAGAGCCGTTTGTAGATGTAGACGTAGAGTTCGGCCAAGCTGGCCGCTACATCGCCGCCCGCTTGCTGGTCGAGGCTGACGGTGAGTTCCTGGACGATATCGCAGGCTTTGGAGATGGCCGCGGAGCGTTCGCGGATTTGGCCGTTGGCGAGCGCGGTCCGGGCAGTGCGAACGGCCTGGATGGCGCCCTGGTAAAGGGCCCGAACCAACCCCAGCGGACTGGCGCCGAGAATATCCCAATCTTGTTGAGTTTTATAGGCTTGAATCGACATTCACGATGCTTTCCTTGGTCTTAATTCACTCTTCGGAGGAATGGGGAGGGGCATTAGGGAAAGTTTGATTGTTCTAATGGGACCGGATTTCGGCAGCCAGCCGCAAGCTGTCCTCCGGGGGCAATTGCCGGATGATTTCGCGGGTCTGGCGGTCAACGATGCGCAGGAGCGGCCGCCGGGTTTCGCGATCCATTACGAAGGTGAGTTCGTAGTTTTCGCCAAAGAATTCGGTTGCGTTGATGGCCTTGACGGCCTTGACCAGTTCGCGGCGCTCGGTTGCCTGCTGCTGGTCCAGTTGATGATCCGGAACAACGGCGGGAAGAGCGGTTTTTTCGATCGCTTTAGAATCCATACCAACCACCTTTCAATAGCAGAGGTGCTGATATGTCTTATCGGAAAGCTCCGATGGAGCTTTAAGGAAAATGCTGTAGCGTAAAAGTTCTACGCCAAATTAAGCATTTTGAGGGTGGTTCCGCGTTCCTTCTCAATCTTTTGCTGTAGGAGCATAATGCCGTAGATGAGCTGTTCGGGGCGGGGCGGGCAGCCGGGAACGTAGACGTCGACGGGGATGACCTGATTGACAGGGATGAGGGCGTAGTTGCTGAAGACACCGGTTGAGGTGGCGCAGGCGCCCATGGAGATGACCCATTTCGGTTCGGGCATCTGTTGATAGAGCTGCCGGATGACCGGGGCCATTTTGTTGGAGACGCGGCCGGCGATGATCATGAGATCGGACTGGCGGGGTGAACCGCGGAAGACTTCGGCGCCGAAGCGGGAGATGTCGAAGCGGGAGGCGCTCATGGCCATCATCTCGATGGCGCAGCAGGCGAGGCCGAAGGTCATCGGCCAGATGGAGTTCTTGCGGCCCCAGTTGACGGCGGCGTCGATGGTGGTCAGGACGACGCTTTCGGCCATGTCATCGAGCTGGGTATCGTCGATGCGCTCAAATAACTCTTCCGGGGCTACGGGCAGGACACGCTGTTCCATGGATTCCTACTTCTCAGTATGCCACGCGGGGGGCGCTGAGTTGCCGAGGGAGAGAGTTCTTGACGACACTGGTACCTTACATGCCCAACGATCCGGCCATCTCGCGGTATACATTCCCTTCCGAGGATATTGACTCCGCGCTGCAGCGGGTGGCGGCGGCGCATGGGGTGCAGGAAGCTTACTGGGACATTTGGGGACAGGAGCACCGGCCGGACATCGAGGTGCAAAAAGCCGCGCTCGGATCGATGGGGGTTGACGCGTCTTCGTTGGAAACGCTGGACGCGGCGCTGCGGGATTGGCTGGCGACAGAGAAACTCTCGCTTCTTCCCTCCTGTGTCGTGAGCTCGTCGAAGGAGGCGTGGCTGCCGGTTGCGTTCCGGAGCGGAGCGACTGGCAGGCTGGCGCTGACAGTGATTACCGAGGGTGGGGAAACGCTTACGCAGGAGGAGCAGGTTGCAGACCTTGCAATCTTCGAGACTGTGGAGGTTGACGGCGATGTGTGGTCCAGGGGGCGGATGCCGCTGCCGGCGGGGTTGGCGCATGGTTATCACACGGCGTCCCTGGCGGCGACGCGCACGACGGCTTCCTGCCAGTTGATACATTGTCCGGACCGAGTGTACCGGCCGGGGGCACTGGGGGAGGATCAGCGGTTGGCGGGAATCGCGATCAGCCTGTATGGGCTGCGGTCGGGGCGGAATTGGGGGTGCGGGGATTTCGCGGATTTAGAGCGGTTTAGCGCGTGGGCGGCAGGGAAGGCGGGCGCGTCGTTTGTGGCCTTGAATCCGCTGCACGCGCTTGCGAACCGATCGCCTTATAACACCAGCCCGTATCTGCCGGCGTCGACGTTTTATCGCAACTTCATATACCTGGACATAGAGGCGATTCCGGAGTATGCCGATTCGGCGTTAGCACAGCGTTTGCGGCCGTTGGCCGAGGACCGGATCCGGGCGCTGCGGGCCGAGGAGTTAGTCAACTACGAGGGCGTCGCGGGGTTGAAGCGGTTCTTCTTGCAGGTGCTGTACCGGCAGTTCCTGCGAGGCGGGGCGGCGCGGCGCGGGGAGTTTGACGCATTCCGGCGGGCGGAGGGGCGGCTGCTGGAACGGTTCGCGGTATATAGCGCGCTCGATGAGTATCTGCACCGGCGGGATAAGAATTTGTGGATTTGGCCGGACTGGCCGGAGCCGCTGCGGGATCCGGATTCGGCGGAGGTGGCGGAGTTTGCGCGGCGGGAATGGCGCAAAGTTGAGTTCTGGCAGTATGTTTACTGGCTGGTGGATCAGCAGGTAGCGGCGGCGCAAGCCAAAGCCACGGCAAGCGGGATGCCGATCGGTTTGTATCATGACCTGGCGCTGGCGACCGACCGCTGCGGCTCGGACCTTTGGGCGCACCGGCCGTTCTATGCGGACGGATGCCGGGTTGGCGCGCCGCCGGACAGTTTTTCTCCGAAGGGACAGGATTGGTCGTTTCCGCCGCCGGAATGGGAGCATCATCACGCGGATGGCTACAGGCTTTTCGCGGCGGGGATCCGGAACAATAGCCGGCATGGCGGGGCGCTGCGAATCGATCATGTTATGCGGTTCTTCCGCCTGTATTGGATCCCGGATGGGAAAGACGCGACCGAGGGGACGTATGTGCGGGAGCAGTGGCTCGACCTATTGCGGATTGTGGCATTGGAGAGCCATCGGAACCGGGTGATGGTGATTGGCGAAGACCTCGGCACGGTGGAGGAGTATGTGCGCGAGGGATTAGCGGAGTTTGGGGTTTTGAGTTACCGGCTTCTTTATTTCGAGAAGAAAGAAGAGAACAAGTTCAAAGAGCCGGACGAATATCCCATGGAAGCGGTTGTCAGTTCGACTACGCACGATTTGCCGACGATTGCGGGGTATTGGCTCGGAAGCGATATTGAAGCCCGGCGGAAGGCGGGATTGTTGTTAGACGAGGATTCTTACCGGGACCTATTGCGGGCGCGGTTGGAGGAGAAGCACCGCTTAATTGAGATCCTGCATGAGTTGAAGCTGCTTCCGGACGGATATCCGAGGGATGCGGCGAAGTCGGTGGAACTTACTGGCGATTTGCATAACGCGATTATTGGATTCTTGGCGTCGGCGAAGTCGCGGCTGTTTGTATTGAACCAAGAGGATCTGACCAAGGAGACCGAGCAGCAGAATTTGCCGGGCACTACGGGGGAGTATCCGAACTGGCGGCGCAAGATGCGTTATTCGATTGAGGAGCTGGAGGGCGATCCGCGGGTTGCCGATTTTACGCGGATGCTGCGGAACTGGCTGGAGCGGACGGGGCGGCTGCCGGTGTAGAAAAAGCGACTCGCTGGCCCCGCCGGGCATTTCCGTGATGTAATCATGCTGATTCAAAGAGGTAACCGGCGGAGGTCTTGATGGCAGAGGTCGTACTAGTCATTGGGCTAGTTGTTTTTCTAGCGCATTTTTTTACGGCCTTGTTCAAACGCACTCGTGTGCCGGATGTGCTTTTGCTGCTGCTACTGGGGGTCCTTCTGGGCCCTGTTACCGGGTGGGTTAAACCGGAGGCGTTTGGGCAGGTTGGCGGTGTGGTCAGCACATTCGCCTTGATTGTCATTCTGTTTGAAAGCGGCATCGATTTGAAGCCGGATGTCATCGCCGCGACGTGGCGCCCGATGATTGGGCTTACTCTCGTCACTTTTTTCGTCACGATCGTGTGCGCTTTCCTTACCGGTTACTTCCTGCTTGGCCTTTCGCCGATACTGTCCTGGATCCTTGGCGCCACGGTCGGCGGGACATCGGCGGCGGTGGTCATCGCGTTAGTCAAGAGCATGAAGATCCCGGATCCGGGCGGGACGGTGCTGATACTGGAGTCCGCGCTCGGGGACGTGCTTTGTATCGTGCTGCTGCTGGGCCTGGTGGAGGCGGCGACGTCGGGCGAGTTGCATCCGGGGAAGATGATTGGCTCCATTTTCGCGTCGCTGATTTGCGCCGGCGCGATCGGCGTCATTGGGGGGTTCGTCTGGCTGGCGGTCCTGAATAGCGTGCGGCAGTTTCCCAACACGACTTTTACAACGCTCGCCTTCCTCTTTATCCTTTTCGGAGTTTCCGACCTTCTCGGGTTCTCCGGCGCGATTGCGGCCCTGGCTTTCGGCGCCACTTTGACGAATCACCACCTGATGCACGTCGTGCACAGCCACCATGTGATGAAAGACCGGGAATTGGGCGATATCCGCGAAAGCGACGTCGATTTCTTCATGGAGATTCTATTCCTGTTGAAGACGTTTTTCTTTATCTACATGGGCGCTTCCATCCGCTTCACCGACATTCGCCTGGTTGGCATAGCGGCGGTGTTCACGACCGCGATCTTCGTTCTGCGGCTGCCGATCGTTCGCTTTGCTTTTCCATGCCAGTCTGTGGAGTGGAAACACGCGACGCTCATGACGTTTATGGTTCCGAAGGGGCTGGTATCAGCCGTGCTCGCGTCGATTCCCGTGGAGCGAGGTATTCCAGGCGCGGAAGTCATTCGCGACTTTACCTACATGGTGGTTTTCTTCAGCGTTTGCTTCACGGCGCTGCTGATTCCGCTTTCGGAGTTAGCTCCGTTCGCGAGCGTGTATCGCCGGATTTTCTTTGTTGAGGTTCCCGCGGTGAAGGAATCGAGCGGATTACCGGAGGCCGGAGAAGGTATCAGCTAATTGACTGGCTAAAGTTCCGGTGTTGGCGTGGGAGATGTTGGATGTGACGGCGACGGCGATGTTGCGTTCAGGAACCATCGTCAATGTAGCTACCCTGCCACCCAGGACATGGCCGTCGCGCTGCGAGGACTTCGTTGCCATGGCGAAACGCACGATGTCGGTGGGCGTCGACAAAAAGTTGCTGGAACCGGCGTAGCAGGAGAAGTCGAGGGGACGCATGATGTGCAGGCCGTAGTTGGGATCTTTCGCGAATCTTGGGTAGTAGGATTTGACACGGTCTGCCGCGGATTCGGCGGGTGCGGCCGGGGCGGGGCCGCGAGTCTGCTCGGGGTCGTGGATCAGTTCGCGGAACATGTTGACGAGCGGGAAGTCCTCGCCGGCTTCGAGGGTGGCGGTGTCTGGGGCGGTATTCCGCATGTTTAGAGGTTGGAAGAGTTGCTCGCGCATGTAGCGCTGAAACGGTTGATCGGTCGCTTCTTCGATGGCGGCGGCGATGAGGATCCAGCCGTAGGGCGTCTGGATGGTTTGTGTTCCGGGCTGGTATTGCAGGGGCGCATTGGCGAAGTATGGGAGCGCGTCTTCGGGATGCTCGCAGTGCCTGGTGAAGAGTGATTCGCCGCCGGGGAAGCCAGCGCTGTTATTCATCAGGTGGCGAAGGGTGACGGGCCACTGTTTGCGTGGAAATGCGGGGACGTAGGTTTGAATTTCGCTGTCGAGTTTGAGTTGGCCTTTCTCGATGAGTTGGGCGGCGGCCGCGGCTGTGAATGACTCCGAGATGGCGCCGATGCGGAATTTGTGGGCGGGCCCGACGGGTACGGCGGCTTTGAGATCGGCGTAGCCGAAGCCTTGGGCCCAGACGACTTGCCCGTCTATGCCGACGGCCACCGAGAGGCCGGGGAGGTTTTCGTTCACCAAGTGGGCGAGGGCTAGCTGCCGGGCCCTTTCAACGGTGGGCGCTAACGCCGGGGGGACAGAGGTAACCGAGACCGAGGGTACGTTTTGGGGGTCGGGATGGATAGGTCTTGCCGTGAGGCTGACGAAGATCCAAGTCAGCGGGACGAGGAGGATCATGCCTATGGCCATCAGGAGAAGGATCAGCCAGAGGGGCTTCTGCTTCTGTTGCGCGTTCTGTTCGGTTACCATTGCAGCAGCTTTACTTTACATCTCAAAGTACATTGTGTCAAGGCGCTGGTTGCGGCGTAGACTAATTTAGTCTTTATGTTCAAGTTCCTGCACGCCGCCGATATTCATCTGGACAGCCCTCTAATTGGGCTGGAGCGGTACGAAGGGGCGCCGGTGGAGGAGATTCGCGGGGCGACGCGGCGGGCGTTCGAGAATCTGGTGAACGTAGCGGTGCGCGAGGCTGTCGATTTTGTGTTGATTGCGGGCGATCTCTATGACGGCACGTGGAAGGACGCCGGGACCGGGCTCTACTTCGTGAAGCAGATGGCGCGATTGCGGGAAGCGAAGATCGATGTGTTTGTTATTGCCGGCAATCACGATGCAGAGAGCAAGATGACGCGGGAGTTGCGGTTTCCGGAGAACGTAAAGTTTTTCGGTTCGCGGAAGGCGGGGACGGAACGGATCGATTCGCTTGGCGTCGCGATCCACGGGCAGAGTTATGCTACGGCGGATATGCGGGAGAACATTGCCGAGGGCTATCCGAAGGCGGTGCATGGCGCGTTCAATATCGGGCTGCTGCACACATGTGTGGCGGGGGCGGCGAATCATGCTCCTTATGCGCCTTGTACGGTGGCGCAGCTTGCCGGGAAGGGTTATCAGTATTGGGCGCTGGGGCATGTGCATACGGCGCAGGCGCTGAGTGAGGATCCGCCGGTAGTATTTCCGGGGAATGTGCAGGGGCGGCATATCGGGGAGACCGGGGCGCATGGATGCTTGCTGGTCCATGTCGATGAGAGGCAGCAGATACGCCGGGAGTTTGTGGCGCTGGACGTGATGCGGTGGGCGGTTTGCGGTGTCGATGCCACGGGCGCTGCGGATGTGGCGAGTGTGGTGGAGCGGTTTGTGGATTCGCTGCGCGGACTGCTGCGGGAGCATGCGGGGATGACTCTTGCCGTGCGGGTTCGAGTGAGCGGGGCGACCTCGGCGCACCGGCAATTGACGGCGGAGCGGAGTGCGGTTTTAGAGAAGCTTCAGTCGGCCGCGATAGATGTGGGGAGCGGATCGGTTTGGATTGAGAAGGTGGTTCTCAATACACGGGAAGAGAGTATTGCGGTAGTGCCGGAGGGGCCGCTGGCGGAGTTGAAAAGCTATTTGGATTGGCTGCGCAACGATGGGGAAGCGTTTGCCGCATTGCAGGGAGAGACGGCACCCTTGCGGGAGTTTTTGCCCGTGGATTTGCAGGAGGACATTCGGGGAGTGGATCGGGATGAGTTGTTGAATGAGGTGGAGGCGCTGTTGATGGAACGCCTGCTGCCCGCGGGTGAGAAGCAGTGAAGATTCTGCGCTTGGACTTGATGGCGTATGGACCGTTTACGGGGGCGTCGCTGGAGTTCCCGGAGGGCTCTGCGAATCTGCATATCATTTACGGGCCCAATGAGGCCGGGAAAAGCTGTGCGCTGCGGGCGCTTTCCAATGTTCTTTACGGGATTCCCACTGATTCGGGCGATAGTTTTTTGCATCCCTACGAAGACCTTCGTATTGGACTGACGCTGGGTTGCACAAATGGGCCCGTGGGGGTGATTCGGAGGAAGGGACGGGCCAATAGTCTACGGAGGAATGACGCGGCGGAGTCGGTATTTCCAGCACCAGAGTGGACGGCGCTGCTACCGGTGGGCGAGCGGGATTTATTCGAGCAGATGTTTGCGGTGGACCATGCGGAAGTGGCCACGGGCGGGAAGCTGTTGCTGTCGAGCGGGAGCGATTTGGGGGGCATGCTGTTCGCAGCGACGGGCGGGTTGGAACGGCTGCGCGATGTGCAGGCGGAACTGCAGCGCGCGTCCGAGGAGTTGTTCGTCAAGCGTGGAAAAGTTCCGGCGATCAACAAGGCGGTGTCCGATTACAGGAGCGCGATCGCGGAGATAAATAAGGGACAGCTCGTGGTGGGTGGCTACAAGAAGCTGCGGGATTCGCTGGAAGATGCCGAGCGCGATGCGGCTGGATTGGCGGCGGCGATACAGGAGGCCAGCGCGGAGGAGCAGCGGTTGCTTCGATTGCAGCAGGCGCTGCCATTCGCGGCCAAGCGGCAACGGCGCTTGGAGCAGTTGGGTGCTCATACCGAGAGCCCGACGCTGGCAGCGGATTTTGAGGATCGATATCAGCGAGCCGTGCGTGTCCAGAGCGAGGCTCACCAGGAGTTGCTGCTACAGACACGCGATGTGGAGACATTGCAGGGAAAGATCGACGCGACCGGGGTCGAGTTGGAGGTTCTGGAACGTGAGACGGAGATTTCTAGGCTGTACCCGCTCTCGGCGTCAGTGAAGAAGGGCGCCGACGACCGCTTGCGGAGGGAACAGAGCCTGGAGACGGCAAAAGCGGACGCAATGGCGATATTGCGAGAGATTGGCGTTGAAATGCCGCTGGAGGCGGCGGCAGGGCTGCGAATTCCGGAGCCGGCGCGGGCACGGATCTTCGAGCTGAGTACCCGGAAGGGGGCGGTAGATCAGGAGGCGGTCGCGAGTGCTCGCGAGTTGCAGAAGGCGCGGGAGGAGCAGGCCAGGACGCGTGCGGAGTTGGCGGGGATGGAAGCGGCCGTAGATACAGGGGCGCTGGAGGAGGCGGTGGCGATGTCGCCGGCGGGGCGAGATCTGGAAGCCGAGCATTCGAATATGTTGCGGGAGTTTGCGGCCGCGGGTGCGGAAATGGAGCGGGCGCTGGCGGCGTTGCCGGGATGGACGTCCACTGCCGATGTACTGGCGGGGGCGCCCGTGCCGCTGGCCGAGACAGTGGCCGAATTCCAGAAGAGATTCATGGAACAGGGCGCGGAGGAGCAACGCCTGGAGACGGAGCGGGCGCGGCTGCGGAAGGAGTTGGACGCGGCGGAGAAGGATCTTCGAAGGATTGAGCGAGAGCAGGAAGTGCCGACCGAGGCCGATCTGGCGGCGAGCCGCGACGGACGGAATGAGCGGTGGACGGAGATACGGACGGATTGGTTGAGCGGAATTAACAGCGACGGAAAGGCGCGGGCGGCGGTGTTTGAAGAGTCGATGACGGCCAGCGATGGGATTGCGGACCGGTTGCGGCGTGAGGCGGACCGAGTGAGCAAGAAAGCGGGCTTGCTGGTGAGCGTGCAGCGGCTGGAAGAGGAGTTGGCTGCGCTTCGCGATCGAACACTGGCGGCGGAGCGGGCCGGTGCGATGTTGCAAAGCGAGTGGGCATCGTGTTGGGACGCGGCAAAGGTTGTCCCGCGGACTCCCGGGGAGATGCAGAGTTGGCTGCGGCAGCGCGAGGGGATTCTGGCCAAGCGCGGGGAGTTGTTGAAGGCCGAGCGTGAGTTGGAACGGGAAGGCGGATTGATCCAGTCGATTCGACGGGAACTGCGTTCGCGATTGAACGGAAGTGACGGCACCTTGCGGGAATTGATGGCGGAAGCGAAGCGGGTGATTGCGGGACAGAAAGAACTGCGGCAGCGGCAAGTCACGCTGCAGGCGGGGCTGGAGAAGTCCGTGACCGCGATTGCGGGGCTGGAGACGAGGGTGGCGGAGGCGCAGCGTGCCGTTGTGGAATGGACGGCGGCGTGGCGCGAGTCGACGGAGAAACTTCCGGTGAGGCGGGATGCATCACCCGCGGAGGTTCAGGTCGTGATGGATCGGATCGGCGCGTTAATGGTCAAGCTGGAGGAGGCGGCGGGGCTGGCGGACCGGATTGAGAAGTTGAAGCGGGACGAGGACGAATTTCGACGACAGGTCGCCGCGCTGGGACGGCCGGCAGAGAGTCCGTTTGCCGCCATTGCGCAGTGGAACAGCGATTTGCAGAAGAATCGGACGAATCGGGATGTGTTGAAGGAGCTGGCGGAACAAGTGGCGGCGAAGCAGACGGAAATGGTACGGTCGCAGCAATCGTTGGAGAGGGGGAGCATGGAATTGGCGGAGTTGTGCCGGGAGGCTGGTGTGGCGGATGCGGATGTCCTGCCGAGCTGCGTTGAGAATGCAAAAGAGAAGCACCGGCTGCGGAGCGAGTTACGAGATGTCGAAGAGAGTCTGAGCGGGTTTGCGGGCGGGCAGTCCATTGCGCAACTTGTGGCGGAGATTGAGGCGCTGCGCGTGGACGAGTTGCCGAACCGGATCGCGGAACTGCGGGAGCGGTTAGTGAGTTTGAAGGAGCAGAAGGCGGAACGCGACCAGGCGCTGGGCGCGTTACGGCAGGAATTGAAGCAGCAGGAAGAGGCCGGCACCGCGGTGCGGGCTGCCGAGGACGCCCAACAGTTGCGCAGCCGGATTGTAAATCTTTCTAGCGAGTACGTGCGGCTGCGGATGGCGTCGCGGATTTTGGCGAATGCGGTGGAGCGGTACAGGGAGAAGAATCAGGGGCCGTTGTTGAAGTCGGCCGCGGGGATTTTTCAGCGGATGACGGATGGCTCGTTCACGGACCTGCGCGTGGACTGGAATGAGAAGAGCGAGGCCGTCCTTATGGGCGTTCGCGCGAACGGGAAGACTGTGGGTATTGAAGGGTTGAGCGAGGGCACGCGCGACCAACTGTTCCTGGCGCTGCGGCTGGCCTATGTGTTGAACTACTGCGACTCGCACGGCCCGGCTCCGTTTATTGGCGACGATGTGTTGATGACCTTCGACAATGACCGGGCGAAGGCCGGACTGCGGGCGCTGGAAATGGTCTCCCAACGGACGCAAGTGCTGCTCTTTACGCATCACTCGCATCTGCTGGAATTGGCTAACGAGGCACTACCGGCGACGGCTTTCCGCGTTCATTACTTGGCCAGCGCTTTGTGAATAGCATCGACGGTGATCTGCGTTCTGTAGGCGACGGCGCGGCGACCGAGCGCGATCGTTTTTTCGGCGGGGTCCAGCGGCACGCCGTTGATGGAGAACTTGCCGGCTTTGCGGCGCTCGGCCATGCGGGCGGCTTCGGGGTCAACGGCCATTACCATGGCGGTGATGACGACGTTGTCGTGGTGGCCTTCGTCGGTTTCGCGGATGCCTTGGGATTCCAGCCATTTTGAGAGCGCGCCGGTGTTGTAGAAGTCGTAGTATTCGGGAATGAAATGGATGGTGGTTTTGGAGGCGGGCCACTTTTTGCTCAGCTCGGCAGCAACCTCCTTCATGCCGGTCTGATTGCCGCCGCTGTCGCCGATGAGGATGATGCGGCGAAAGCCGTGCTCGGAGAGGCTTTCGGCGATGTCGGTGAGTAGCAGTTTGAAGGTGGCCTGGCGCAGGCTGATGGTGGCCGGATACTTCATGTGGCTGGTGGGCGGCGAGATGTCACCTTCGGGAACGAAAGCGACGATGGGCGCGACGAGCGTGTTGCCGAGTTTGCGGGCGATGGCTTCGGTTGTCGCGCGGAGAACGTAGTTGTGTTTGCCGGCCGCGAGATAGGGCCCGTTTTGCTCGACGCCGCCGGTGGCGATGATGGCGGTGGTCTTGCCGGCGCGCATCGCGTCACGGACTTCGAGCCAGGTGAGTTCTTCGATGAATACGGAGTCGCGGGCGGCGATGGGGCGAGCCATATTGGGGTCGGGTGCCATGCCGTTGGCGGACAAGCCGGGACGCTGGGCCATCGCAGTGATAGCAGCAAGCGTGAACAAACATGCGTTTTTCATTGGAGTGCCTCGAGGGCCGCTTTCACCGTTTCGGGATGGTCGCGCGCGGCTTGGAGCGCGGTGGTGGATTGGGTACGTTTTTCGAAGAGCCCTTCGGTGACGGTATGCGCGTGGTGGACGAACCTGGGGTCGGCTCCGCGCTTCACTAGTTCGCGCATGACGGCGGGAAGATGGTAGTGCGCAGCGAGCCAGTAGGGACTTGCGCCGACGAGCTCGGGCGGAAAGTGGAGATCCTTTGAAGACCGGCGGGTGGGGGTCCAAGTGGTTAGGGGAGTATTGGGGTTGGCGCCGTTGGAAAGCAGCGACAGCGCCAGGGCATCGTCGCGGCGGAGGATGGCAACGTGAAGCGCAGAGAAGCCGGCGGGCGCCGCATTGGGATCGGCTTTGTTGGCGAGGAGCAGATCGACCAGTTCGCGGTAGCCGGAGAACGCGGCATAGGTGACGGCGCTGACGCCCCATGCGTCGGCGTCGTTGACGTTGGCGTCGGCATTTATCAGGAGCCGCGCCGATTCGATGTCACCGGCTCGCGCGGCAAAGAGTAGCGGCGTGTCGTTGCCGTGGGGGATCGCCTTGTTGTACGGCGGATAGCCGTGAGGAGGGACGGCCATCACTTCGCTCCACGTTTCGGAACGGGCGTGAATATTGGCGCCACCAGCGATGAGCAGTTTCACGACTTCGGGATGCCGCTTGGCGACAGCCCACATGAGCGCTGTCTGCCGGCGCGTGGCGGTTTTGTTCGGGTCGGCCTTGCGCGCAAGCAACAGCTTGACGATCTCAGCCTTGCCGGCGCGAGAGGCTACCATGAGTGGCGTTTCGCCGGAGAGAAGTGCGAGGTTTGGATCGGCGCCCGCTTTGAGAAGCAAGCGAACCATTTCGAGGCTGCCGTTCTGGCAGGCGGCCCAGAGAGGCGTGGCGCCAAGATCGTTGGCCTCGTTGACGCGGGCGTTGCCGAGGATGAGTTTTTCCGCGTTGTGGAGATCATCGTTGTAAGCGAGCAGAAGGAGTGTTGGCTCGGCGGCAGTGAGCGGGAGCAGGGCGCAGAGCAGTAGGCGGTGCATTGGCTAGACCCCGATGGGCAATTTGCCGGTACTGCCGCCGAGACGTTCGACCGGAACTCCGAGACGGTCCATGAGTGTCACGAGGAGATTGGCCATGGAGGGTTTGTTCGTGTACTTGCGGTGCTCACCGCCCTTGCCGCCGAGAACCAGGATGGGCAGATTGTCACCCGAGTGGCGCGTGCTGTTGGAGATCCCGGAGCCGTAGAGGATGGTGGTGTGGTCGAGGAGCGTGCCGTCGCCATCCGGGGTGTTGCGGAGTTTCTTCAGATACTGAGCGAAGAGTTCGGTGTGGTAGCGGTTGATCTTCGACATCTGCGCGATGAGTTCGGGGATATCGTTGTGATGGGAGAGCGGGTGGTGCGCTTCGGGCACGCCAATTTGAGGATAGGGGCGGGCGCTCTGCTCCTTGCCGAGCATGAAGGAGATGACTCGGGTGAGGCCGGATTGGAAGGCCAGAAGCTGCAGATCGAGCATGAGAGCGAGGTGGTCTTCGAAGACCGGAGGCGCGCCCTGGGGTTGGGCCATGGCGGGGATTTCGACGCTCTTTTGCTCTTCGGCGCGCTGGATGCGGCGCTCGACGTCGCGGATGGCGTCGGTGTATTCATCGACCTTGGCCTGATCGTTGACGGGAAGCTCCTGCTTCAGCGCCGCGAGTTTTTGGGTGACCGAATCGAGAATGCTCTTGTGCTGACGAAGGCGGAGCTCGCGGGCCTGGCGATCGGTGCTGCCCGTGTCGCCGAATAGCTTTTCGAACACGGCGCGCGGGTTCCATTCCATTGGAAGCGGCTGAGTGGGACTGCGCCAGGAAAGAGTATGCGTATAAACGCAGCTCAGATTGCCGGTGCAGGCGCCGGCATTGGCGGGCGGGTCGATGGCGAGTTCGAGCGAAGCGATTTGGGTTTCGCGGGCGAAGTGCCGGGCCAGGAGTTGGTCCATGGAGACATCGGCGACGATCTCGATTTCGTTGCGGCCGCCGCGTGAAGTGCCAGTAAGAAACGAGCCGGAGGCGCCGGCATGGATGTAGTTCCAGTTCGACTGAATGCCGCTCAATACGAGCATCTGGCCGCGGAAATCCGCCAGCGGCTCCAGGATCGGCGAAAGTTGGAAGTCGCCGCCCTCGCCCTTGGGAGTCCAGTATTCCATCGCCATGCCGTTAGGCACATAGAAGGTTTGGAAGCGGCGGATGGGCTGCGCGGGGCGCGACTGCGCGCGGAGCATCGAATCCAACTGCGGGAGAGCGAGCGCAGTGCCGGCACCGCGGAGGAGGGTGCGCCGGGGGATGGATTTATTGAGAAAGTGCATATGTTTGGAAGGGCGGACTCTGCACTATGCCAAGGATAATCGATGACCAGCGATAATTCTGGGCGGCGGCGTCACGGACGATTTTTCGAATGGCGGGTTGGTCGCGGTAGTCCAGGCGGCGGCCGAGCGCGTAAGCGAGGAGTTTTTCGGTGAGGGCACGGGGGAACTGATCGGGTTCGGCGAGCAAATGGGCACGGAGACCGGTGAGGCCGTGGACGGGACTGCCGTCGGTGGTTTGTCCGTCGGAATCGACGGGGGCGCCGTTTTCATCGCGCGTGCGCCACCCACCGATGACGTCGAAGTTTTCGAGCGCGAAGCCCAGCGGGTCAATGACGGAGTGGCAGCCGTTGCAGGAAGGATTGCGGCGGTGTTGGGCCAAGCGTTCCCGTATTGAGGTAGGGGCGGCGCCGGGCTTGGATTCGAGAGTCGTGTCGACACCCGGCGGGGGCGGAGGCACGCCAAGTCCGAGGATGTTATTGAGCAGCCACTTGCCGCGAAGGACGGGCGACGTGCGATCCGGATAGGACGTGGTGGCAAGGAGCGCGCCGTGGGCGAGCAGCCCACCGCGTTGAGCGGGATCGGGCAGATCTACACGGCGGAAGCGGCTGCCGTAGATGCCGGGGATTCCGTAGTGCCGCGCGAGCCGTTCGTTGACGAACGTGTAGTTGGCCTTGAGGAGTTCGTTCACGCTGGTATCGTCCTTCAGCGTGCTGGCGACGAAGAGTTCCGTTTCGCGCTGGAAGGCCTGCAGCAGAGACTCGTCGTAGTTTGGATAGCGGATGGGATCGACAATGACCTCCGGGATGCGGCGGAGGTTGAGCCACTGGGCGGCGAAGCTGTTGACCAGAGCATCGCGCGCTCGAGGATCGGCGAGCATGCGGCGAGCTTCCCATTGGAGGATGGCGGGGCGGGTGAGTTCGCGGGCTTCGGCGCGTTGCAGGAGTTGGTCGTCCGGTACGCTGCTCCAGAGGAAGAAGGAGAGGCGGGAGGCAAGGCTTATGTTGGGCTCGCGCGGGCCGCGGAGGAGGAAGTCGGGATCGGTGAACAGGCGCTCGAGGGCGAATTGGATCCCGTGATCGAAGGTTCCTCCGTCTTTGCGGCCGGATTCGAAGAACGGCATGAGCGTGTCGAGATCGGCCTTCGTGGCAGGGCGGCGGTAAGCCAGGCGTGCGAGCTTGTTGAGAATGGTTGAGGCGCAGGCACGTTCATCGGCCGTCGATTGCGGGTAGCAAGAGAAGATAGCGCGGCGGCTGGGTGTATCGCGGGCGATGCCCTTCGGTTGATAGGGACCCCCGATCTGGACGGAGCCGACGTTGGCGTGGCCCATGTAGATCTGATCGTTCGCGATCACGCGGCCTCGCTGAAGTGGTTGCGGGAGACCTTCGGGCTCAAAGAGTTGACGGACGAAGGAAACGCCGATAATTCGCGGGCCGGCTTCGGCCTGGACACGCACTTCCAGCCCGGCGTCTCCGCCGATTTGCATATAGCGCTCCCATTCGGGATCGCCGGCGTAGCCGGGTTCGCCGTCGCCGGCGTAGCTGGCCGCGGCGGGACGGCCCTTTGCGCCTCCGCCCACGGTGAACCGCTTCAGCAGCTTTCCATCGAGGCGGAAATCGAGCTGCTGCGGCCAGCCCATGCCCTTTAGATAGTCCTGATACTGCCGCTGGAGACGGACTTTGATGACGTATTCGCCGGCGGCGGGGAAGTTGGTGCGAATCGCGATGCCGCCGCGCGAGCCTAGCGGAAGGTCTTCGCTCTGGCGATCTTCCTGCAGAACATGAAGCGGAATATCGAACTTTTCAAAGCCTGGGTTTGGCGGGGGAAGGCCGACGGCTAGGCGCGTGACGTGACGGGCGACGGAAAGGTAGCGTTCGATATGCGCCGTGGAAATCGTTAATGAACCGGCGAAGTTGTCGAAAGAGCCATCGGCGGTCTCGTCGCCAGGAAGGAGGTTGCGAACGTCGATGTCGAGTTGAAGGATGTCGCGAATGGCGTTGTTGAACTCGAAGCGATTCAGGCGATGGACGGCGGGCAATGGCCCGGGGTTAACTGGCGCCCGATCGACTTCGCTTTCAATTGCCTTGGCGGCTTCCCGATAAGCGGAACGATCGGGCCGTGGGTTACCAGGCGGAGGCATGGAGCCGGCGTGGAGCTTGGCTAAGACCTTTTCGCGATCTTCGGCGGTGGGGTTTTCCAGGGCCAAGCCAGCGGTGCGGACGGTTTTGTTGTGGCACCCCAGGCAGTACTTCTGCAGGAACTCCGGCGCCGTCTGGCAGTGGACCACGGCGATACAAAGGGCGGCAAGCGCGATGGGGCTTCGCATGGCGGCTCCGGGCTGCGCCAAGTATATCAGCGGGTCCCGGAGCCGCGAGCGATTAGAGCAGCCGGAAGTTCACTTCGATCGTCGCCGCCACCGGCACGGGTTGACCGTCCTTCTTTGCGGGTTCGAACTTCCATTGCCGGATAGAGGCCATCGCATTCTCATTGAGACCGAAGCCCAGCCCGCTGACTACCTGAAGGTTCTCAGCTAAACCTCGATCGTTGATCTCGACCGAGAGCTTGACCGTTCCTTGATACTTCGCCGCCCGTGCATCCGGTGAATATTGCGGTTCCACTTTCGACACGACCTTGGGAGGCACAATGCCGGGTCCAATCCGGTATACGCCGCTTTTGGGTCCCGCTCCAGTGACCGGGAGGGGAGTCTGTGCCCGGCGAATTTCCAGAGCCCTTCTGCCAAGTTCCCCCGCCTCTTCAATTTTCCCTTGAGCGCCCAACAGCCTTGCATGAAGCTGCATTAGATCCGCGGCGTCTGCTGAGCCCGGATCCGCCAGCGAGAGCCCGTCAGTGTAGACGAGGTTCGCATCCTCGCTCCGCCCCTGCCGTTCGCGAATAACGCCGATCCACATTTTGGCGCGGGCAGCGGCCTTCGGATCGATGGTGACCGCTCGCTGCAACAACATTTCCGCCGATTCAGGGGTCTTGTCGTTTATCTGCATAACGGCCATCGCAATGAGTGCCTGTGCGGCATCGGGTTGGCTATCGAGGAGCTTCGCCGCTTTTTCGAAGCTGGCGGCGGCCGCAGGGTCGTTGGTACGCCATTGCATCTCCGCCAGTTTCAGCAGGGTCCGGCCATATTCTTTGGACAGCTCGCCGGTATTCTTGGCCTGGACCTCGAGCGCGACGCGCAAGAGCTTCTTGGCGATTTCATTCTCGGCCTGGGCGGAAGCGGTGCGCGCCATAGTTTCCAACCCAGCGGCGTCGTTATTCGACACTCTGAATCGGATTGCGCTGTCGAGATCGGCCGGCAGCGCGGCAGGCTCCTGCGCACGCAGTGCGGCCAGTGGAACGAATACTGCCAGTGCCGCGGCGGTTATCGCCAGCGCCACGAACTTGCCAGGAACGCGCCGGTCCCTGGAGGAATCAAGAATCGCCATAATTCTGCCCTCTAATTTAGATGTTGTTGCCATGGCCACCAGCACGGGGGCCATCTGTGCGGCCGGCCGCATGGACCGGGCCAATTCCATCAAGTGACTCGCGTAGTCCGCCGGTTCGATGCCCGTTTGGAGAACGGCGTCGTCAACGGACCGTTCGCGTTCATCGACAAGCCGGCGCCATGCGAGCCACGCCAGCGGATTCCACCAGTAGCCGCTCCATGCGATTCGCGCCAGGATTTGCACGGCGGTATCGGAACGTTGAACATGGGTGAGTTCATGGAGCAAGACGGCGTGGCGCCGTTCCGAACTCCAGCCAGCCGCATCAGCCGGAAGAAAGACTGTGTTTCCGAAGCTGGACGGCGTTTCGCCGGCGGGAATTTCGAGAGTCTCGACGGAACGGTGCAGGCGGAGTTGATCGGCGGCCTGCTCAGTGCCTGTATCCGCTATGCGCGGGACGCGGCGACGAAGTTTGAGAATGCCCAGGCAGGCGATGAGAATGCGCAGCAGGCAGAAGGCGGTGCCGGCGGCCCAGAGCCAGCCCAATGCGGTGGAAATATTTGGCAGAGCACGGGTGGGTTGGGGCGCAGGGGCGCCTATTGAAGGAGAGCTTGTGACGCTTGCCGCTGGCGCCGACCCAACAGCATTGACAGTCGCCAGAAGCCCGCCCAAAGGTGCCTCGCGCGGAAGCGTCAATGCAGGCAGCGCCAGGGGCAACACAGGCAGCAGAAGCAAAGCGCCAAAGGCCGATACCCAAACCAGATGCCGCAGGGCGGCCGAGCGATTTCGGAGGACAAATGCGGCTGCGAAGGCCACAGCGAGAAGCAACGTACTCTTCCAGGCGAGGTCCAACATTTACTTACCCTCCTTGCGCGCTTTTTCGATCAACTTCGACATGCGGTCCAGTTCGGCATCGGTGAGTTGCTTGGCCGAAACATCCAGCAGCGCCGACATCAGTTCGCCCGGAGATTCGCTGAAGAGCGTATTGAGCAGATGCTTCACGGCGGACTGGCGCGCCTTTTCCGGGGTAATTACGGGCAGATAGACGTATCGAAGCTCCTCGGCCTCGTGGCGAATATGGCCCTTTTCCTCCAGCACCCTAAGGCTGGCGCGCACGGCCGAATAGCTGGGGCTGTCGGTCATCGCCTCCATCACTTCAGCGGCTGTCACCTTGCCACGCTGGTAGATAATTTCCATCACTTGCCGCTCTCGGCGGCTCAGGCGGGCCATCGGAGTTCCGCTGTCCTGCTGGTTTTTCAGCACCATGCTGAAAAAGTAGCATTTAAGCGAAAACGTGTCAATCCGCGTTTTAGCGGGGCGTGTGTAAAATTAGTCCGCGACGTGGGATACGGGGGTCGATGGCGCCGGGGGGAGCGGTGCTCGGAGTTGGAGTCGCTTATAATTTGAAGACTTGCAGATCATTGGAGACTGACATTGACTTTTGAACAGGGATTCGCGGAGGCGGAAAAGTCCGCGAACACGGCGGGGAAGATGGTTGGCGTGCTGGCCAAGGCAGTTAAGCAGTTAGAAAAGGCGGCCGCGGAGGGCGATTTGCCAAAGATGCAGAAAGCCTCTGAACGGCTGGCAACGGTGATCGAATCGACGCGCCAGGACGTGATGAATGCTCGCACCGCGTGGCCGTTTAGTGAAGAAGAAGAGGAGATCTATTTGCGGGAGTCCTACTCCAGCGAAGTGATGGCCACGGCAGAGGCGGAAGGCCTCCCCATGCAGCGGCGGGACGAAGGGCTTGTGGTCTTCCCGTCGATTCTTCGGGTACTCCCAGGTGAGCGAGCCGTGAGGATCAACCGCAAAAAAACATCGGGGATCCGGCCGTCGCGGGTAGTCAAAGCCCTGCGGGACATTCAAGCAAGGAAGCAGAAGGGTACACCCGAGAATTTGCTGGAGATGCTGCATCGAGCCTACCTTCTGGTGACGGGAAGGGAGTACGGGAAGACAGTAACGCTGGTAAGCATTTATGAAGCGTTGACATTGCTTCCCGGCGCAACCTCAACCTACGATCAAACCGATTTCGTGCGCGACTTGTATTTACTGGACAGAAGCGGCGTCAAATCCACCAAAAGCGGCGCCAGTTATTCGCTGCCGGCGAGTACGGGAACAAAGTCGGCACGGGGCGTGTATTCATTTGTCGCTTCGGACGGGGAAACGATAAGCTATTACGGAATTCGTTTCAGCGAGGCTTCAGAATGATCGCGACCATCCCGCCGGCCGAGTGGCTCCGCTTCATGGAGAAGGAGTATTTGAGCAGCTTCATCCGGGACGGTGGATCGGCTGTTAAATTCGCAATCCCGATGCAGGACGCCGTCCGGCCTGCCCTTATTCGAGGATTGGCGGCGGCAGCGGAAGGCGCCGGCTACTTGACGGTAAATATTGACGCGGCTGCCACGAAGGCGCACATGGTGGACGAACTGTTTTATCGGACAGCAGAACAGATTCCGTGGACACAGCTTTGCCGCGGCGCGATCAAGCGGATCGCGTTGGAAGCAGGTTACTCCTGGGTGGATCGTACGGACGGTGCGTTGTACCGTCACCTGGCGGAGGCGAATCAAGTGGAACCGCAGATGCTGCTGCTGGACCTCAAGCAGGCCATCTGGAAGAAGGTGTTCAAGCAAGAAAATCTTTCCAAAGATTTCCGTATGGCGATGCTGCAAATGTGCGTGGCGGACCTCTCCGGCGGCCAGGACGGAGCGACGGCGATCCGCGTGCTGACGGAGTGGCTAACCGGCCGAAACAAAGCGGTAGGCGCAGTAAAGCCGTTTGAGATTTATCGCCGGATTAACCGATCTACGGGACGCTTCTTTTTCGAAGCGCTGGCGAACTGGGCGCGATTTGCCGGATACCCTGGGATCGTCGTGATTCTCGACGCAGAACGGCTGATGGCTGGACGGAATCCGAGAGACAATGGCCTGTTTTATAGCAAGGCCGCGGTATTGGATGCTTATGAGGTGTTGCGCCAGTTTATCGACGGCACGGGGCATTTGAACGGCTGCCTGCTCGCGATCATTTCGCCGCCGGCGTTTCTGGAGGATGCCAATCGGGGCATCGGCGCTTATGAGGCGTTGAAATTTCGCGTATTTGACGAAGTTCGCGACCGGCATTTGGTGAACCCGATGGCGTCATTGGCACGAATTTCTTCGTCGATGCGAGGCACATGAGACATGGGTACTGGATATCAACCAATCGACTACCAGCGGGCATTGGAAGCTTTGCGCAACGGAGTTCCAAACAGGGACGCCGTGAACATGCTGGGCACGGCACAAGGGAAAGCGGAAAAGGAGTTTTTGGACCGGCTGAATTCGGCGGTTTCGGAAGCGGGCCAAGGCAAGCAGACGCGTGGGCTATTGCTGGCGGGCGGTTTCGGGTCGGGCAAGTCCCATCTGCTCGACTACTTTGCGCACCTGGCCGTTGAGCGGAACTTCGTCTGCAGCCGCGTGGTAATCAGCAAGGAAACGCCGCTGTTCGATCCGGTAAAAATGTTCAACGCCGCGATCGAGGGAACCATTGTGCCCAGACTGAGCGGCGAAGCTGTTCGAGAGATTGTGCAGCGGTTGAAGCCGAACAGTCGAATATATTCGGAGTTCTTCGCGTGGGCAAATAGCGCGGAGAGCGGGCTGAGCGATCTGTTCCGGGCCACGATCCTGCTGCACGACCGGTTGGGTAACGATCCGGAGATGGTGGACGCTATCACCAACTTCTGGTCCGGCGAGCAGATTACGATTAGCCGCGTGCGGCAGGCGTTGAAGCAGATCGGCAGCTTGGAGCTGTTCACTCTTCGGACAGTTAAGAGCAGGGAGCTGGCCCTTCAGCGGTTCCAGTTTTCATCGCGGTTGATCCGCGCGGCTGGATACAGCGGCTGGGTGCTGTTAATCGATGAAGTTGAGCTTGTGGGCAGGTACAGTCTGTTGCAACGAGCGAAGTCGTATGCGGAACTGGCACGTTGGATGGGACGTGTGGAGGGCGAGTCGTGTCCGGGGCTATTGACAGTGGCGGCGATTACGGACGACTTTGGGCTTGCCGTGCTGGAGGAGAAGCGAGACCGGGAACTGTTGGGAGAGAGGCTTCGAGCTAAGGGAACCGACGAGTATGAAACGCTGGCCGGGCGGGCCGAAACGGGGATGCGGATCATCGAACGAGAACCGTTGCTGCTGGAGAGACCGGATATTGAGACCCTGGCACGCACCTATCAACTATTGAAAGAGATTCACGGCAGGGCATACCAATGGACGCCGCCGGAGATACGAACGGCAGATGCGTCGATACGGCGGAGCCTCCGGTCCTATGTGCGCCGTTGGGTGAATGACTGGGACTTGCGGCGGCTGTACCCCGGCACCGAACTCTCCACCGATGTGGAGGAAGAGATGCGCCCGAGTTACGAGGACGACGCGGCGTTAGAGCAATCCCCGGAGACGGCTCTGATCGAATAAGTCAGCGAGTCGCCGTGGTGGTGCCGGAGGCGCGCACGGCCCGATCAAAGGCCCAGTTACGAATGTGAGCGATCTGTTCCTTCATCGTTCGCGAGAGCGGGACGAATTTGGCGGCGATCAGGATCAGGTCGCGCTCGGTTAACTGCCGGTCCTGCAGGCGGGCTTTGGTGACGGCGGAGATTACGCACTGCTCGATTTCGGCGCCGGTCCAGCCGCTGGTGAACTTGGCGAGCTGGGCGAAGTCGAAGCCGGTGAAGTCCACACCGCGGCGGGTGAGATGGATCTTGAAGATCTGCATCTGTTCGGCTTCGTTGGGGATGTCAACGAAGAAGACTTCGTCAAAACGGCCCTTGCGGAGCATTTCAGCGGGGAGAAGATCCAGGCGGTTGGCGGTGGCGGCGACGAAGAGGCCGGGCGCTTTCTCCTGCATCCACGTGAGGAAGAACGCGAAGATGCGGCCCTGCTCGCCGCTCGATTCGGTGGAGGTAATGCCCATTTCAATTTCGTCGAACCAGAGGACCGCGGGCGCCATCTCCTCCATTGTCCGGCACGCCTGGACGAACGCGGCTTCGGGCTTGCCGTGCCGGCCGGAGAAGATCTCGATCATGTCGATTCGATACAGCGGCAGGCCGAAGCAATGGGAGATCGCCTTCACGCAGAGGCTCTTGCCGCAGCCGGGGATGCCCATAATCAGCACGCCCTTCGGCACAATCTCGGCATCCAGCGCATCGGCGAGATGAAACAGCTTCCTGCGCTCCACCAGCCACTGTTTCAGGCCATCCAGCCCGCCGATTTCATCGAGATTGCGATGATCGGAGATGAACTCGATCACCTCGCTACGTCTGATGAGAATGGCCTTTTCCTGCAAGAGGTCGGCGACGGAGTCCGGCGACAACCGCTTGCCGACGGCGACGGCGCGGCGAACGGCGTAGCGCGCTTCTTCGAGTGTCAAGCCGCGCAGCGCCGGCGCGAATTGCGCGAGAAGTTCCTCGCTCCAATCGCCCCGCTGATCAGCCGAAAGTAGCGCAGGCACTTCGCTGCGCAGGTAATCGGTAATCTCCATCAGATCGGGCGGACGCAGCTCCAGGTAGACGATATTGCGCTCCATTTCTTCGGGAATGAAGCGGATGGCGGAACTGATGACGGTGAACTTCCCCTGATCCAGGCAGCCGTAATAGACGTCGCGCAGGCGACGGCGGACTTCGGGCGAATCGCGGAGCGGTTCATGGAAGTCCATCAGATGGAAAATGGCGGGATCCGTGTGGGTGGATATGAAGTCCAGCACGCCGCGCGCGGTCTCGGTTCCGGAAACGGCCGCCTGCCCATGCGCGCGAAGGCCTTCGGTGAGACTCCACGTCCAGACCGTAACCGGCCCGTTTGTGGACAATCGCGTGGAGACTTCACTCAACACGCGGGCGACTCGCTGCTCCTCCGCAGTACGGATATAGGTGACGGTTCTGCCGGACTCGAAGATCTCGCGTACGGTGGTGGCGGCACGGCTTTCACCAACCGTAGTCGTCGTAGTGGGAGATGCCATTGCTCGCTTTTTCTATTATCGCCGTCAAAGCCCGCGGAGGAACGGATTACGCTTCTTTTCGCGGCCGATGGTTGTGGCTTCGCCATGGCCGGGGATCACCACCGTGTCTTCCGGAAGGGGAAGAAGTTTATTGGCGATGGAACGCAGGATCTGCTTTCCGTCGCCGCCGGGGAGATCGGTGCGTCCGATGGAATCGCGGAATAAGGTATCGCCAGCAAGCAACGTTTTTTCCGTTGGAATCCATACGCAGGAACTGCCCTGCGTGTGGCCGGGCGTGTGCATGGTGAAGAGTTCGGTCGCGCCGAGCAGGAACTTGTCGCCATCCTTTAAGCCGCCGTCGATCGCCGTCTTTTCGGGCGTTTCCATACGGAGCCAAGACGCCTGCACATCGATGTGTTTATAGAGCTCGGCGTCGTTCTCGTTCATATAAACCGGGGCGCCGGTTGACGCCTTCAGCTTGGCCGCGCCGCCGATGTGATCGATGTGGGCGTGGGTGATCAAGATCATTTTCACCATGAGTCCGTGCTTGGAAAGAATTGCTTCGATGTCGGAAATATCGTCGCCCGGATCAATGACGATGCCCTCGCCTGTTTCGGGATCCCCCAGTATCGAGCAGTTGCACCCAAGCTGCCCGACGGGCAGAACCTCATGAATCATGCCTTGATTGTAAGCATCAAATGAACGCACACTGAAACTAGCCACATGTTTGAACTATTCCCTTACCTCGCCCGCGTGATCCACATTGGATCGGCGATTCTATTAATCGGCGGGCTCTGCTACGCCTGGAATCTTTCGAAGTACAACCTGCTGCCGGAAAATCCCATCTATGGGTTCCGCCCGGCAGTTTGGAGCCTGGTGGCAGCGCTATTTCTAACCGGCGCCTACAACCTGATGAGCCGATTGTCGCTGCCGGTGCCGAAGGAGTATCACATGCTGTTCGGCTTGAAGTTCCTGCTGTTTCTGCACATCGCGGCCGTTTCGATGCTCCTGGTGAAGCCCGGTACGACGCCGGAGAAGCGTGCACGAATGTTGACCGGGCTGGCGATTTCCGGGTTGAGCATCGTTTTCATTTCCGGAGCCCTGCGCACGATCCTTTAACGATTCTCATGCTTACCGCTTTTTTCGATTCCGCTTCCCTGTTCGAACTGCCCGGCCGAGGCCGCATCAAAGCCTTCGGCGAGGACCGCAAACGGCTGCTTCATGCCATGACGACGAATCATGTTCAGCAGTTGGAACCGGGGCAGGGCTGCTACGCCTTCTTCCTGAGCGCCCAGGGACGTATCCTCTCCGATGTAACGATCCTGGCGCAGGCGGATCATCTATTGCTGGACGTTGAGCCCGCGCAGGCCGAGGCGATCTTCGCCCATTTGGACAAGTACATCATTGCCGACGACGTCACGCTCGAAGACGTCACCGGGCAGCTAACGACGCTTGCGCTGGAGGGGCCGGCGGCCGGAGATATTCTCGAATCGATCGGCGCCCCTGTGCCCGTGAACGACTTCGATTCCGTGGAATGGGCGGGACGGCTTGTCGTTCGAACCAGCTACACCGGCGCTCCCGGATACCACATCTATTTGAGCCCGATGGACGCTCCCATTCTGCGAGAGACGCTTCAGGATGCGCGGGCGACAGAAGCGAGCGCTGATGAGATCGAAACGGCGCGGATTCTGAACGCGCGTCCGCTCTACGGCGTTGACATCACCGATAAGAATCTGCCGCAGGAGACGCAGTTGACGCACGCGCTGCATTTCAGCAAAGGCTGTTATCTGGGGCAGGAGATCGTCGAACGCGTACGGTCGCGCGGGCATGTCAACAAGGTGCTGAAACGGGTGGACATGCCGCTTGCCGAGGGGACGGTGACCAGTTCCACAGTCGATCCCCGTAACGGCAATACCGTGGGCCTGGCGTATGTGCGCCCTTAGGAGCGAAGGCGCTCCACCCACTCCATCGGAACGCTGACGTTGCCCGATTTGCCCGTGCCCAGCCGGATATCGGGCTTGTAGGAGCCGTGGTAGTCGGAGCCTCCGGTGGTTAGAAGCTGTAATCGTTCGGCGAGCTTGGAATAACGGGCCACGGCGGCTTCGTCATGGTCACTGTGGCGCACTTCCAACCCCAGCATGCCCATCTCTTTGGCGGTCTCGATCCACTCGGCCTCTTCCTCGGGCGTGCGGCGCCCAAGCCGCACGGGGTGGGCGATCACCGGAATCCCACCCGCCTCCCGCATGCGGCGGATGCCTTCGTCCAACGGAACCTCTTCGCGCTCCGTGAAGGCCCTTCCCGTTTCGGCCAGATACTTGTCAAAGGCCTCCTGCATGGTCTTCACATAGCCTTTTTTCATCAGGATTTTGGCAAAGTGGGGACGGCCGGCCATTGTTTTGCCGAGCGCTTCCACTTCCTGGATTGTGATGTCGATGTTGAGTTTTTGCAGATTTTCGATCAGCCGCACATTTCGCTCGCGGCGTTTGATTTGGAGAAACAGCAACCATTCTTCGAATGCCGCCGCCGGTTCGGCGTGCGGGAAATAGCCCAGCAAATGGACGGTTTGTCCCTTATACTTCGTGCTCAACTCAATGCCGCACAACAGATCCAGCCCCTTGGCCGCGGCGTAGGGTTTGGCCGCGTAGTAACCGGCGAAGGTATCGTGATCGGTGATCGACAGCGTTGTTAACCCCGCCCGTATCGCGTTGTCTATCAGCTCGGAAGGGGCATCGCTTCCATCGGAAGCATCGGTGTGGCTGTGTAGGTCTACCATCTACCAGGATAGCGGAATCAGTTCGCGCTCTTTGAGCAGCGACCAAAGGCGCTCTTCGCTGACGGCGATATCCTCGGTGGCGGAGTCGACCCGCAGATCGGGCGAGACGGGCGGTTCGTAGGGGTCGGAGACACCGGTAAAGTTTGGAATTTCGCCGGCCAGCGCCTTTTTGTAGAGTCCCTTAACATCGCGTTCGGCGAGAACGGGAATGGGGCAGTCCATGAAGACTTCAACAAAGGTCCCGATGCGCTCGCGGACGGCGTCGCGCGTTTCGCGGTAGGGGCTGATGGCCGCGGTGATCGCGATCACGCCGTGTTTGGCGAGAAGTTCCGCCACAAAACCGATCCGGCGAACGTTGGTGTCCCGGTCTTCTTTGCTGAAGCCCAGGCCTTTGGACAAGTGCGTCCGAACCTCATCGCCGTCCAGCAGTTCCACCTTAGCGCCCGCCGCTTCCAAGCGCCGGAAAATCCGTTCGGACAATGTCGATTTTCCCGACCCGCTCAGCCCTGTAAACCAGAGCGCAAAGCCCTTATGCATTCACCAGCTCTCCCAGCAAAACATCCAGTTCCCGCACCATTTTTCCTTCGGGCGTGAAGTGCAGTCCGCACTCCTTGTCGCCCGCCACTTCCCACCACCAGCGGCCCGCCCGTTCCCCTTCTTCCGATGTCACCGCGCGCGTGCAGGGCGCGCAGCCGATGCTGGTGTACCCCTTTGCGTATAGCGGATGCACCGGAACGCCGTGTTCCTTCGTGTAGGCTTCCACTTCCGCGGCCGTCCAAAATGCCAGCGGGCTCAGCTTCCACTTTCCGCCGGCGAAAGCTTTCTGCTGCACCCCTTCGCGCGACTCCGCCTGACCGCGGCGCAGGCCCACGGCGTAGGCACCTAGATCCCTTAGCACTCCATCGAGCGGCCGTACCTTTCGGATTTGGCAACAGAGCTTCCGCAGCACTACTTCCTCGCGAAACAGATCCACGCCATGCGTCTCCGTCATGCGGGCCACTTCGCCCGCATCGGGCCGCATCCGCTCGACCGGCAAGGCGTATTGCGCCTCCACCGTGTCGATCATCTCAAGTGTTTCATCGGGCAGCCGCCCGGTGTCGAGCGTAATAATTCGCACCGGCGCATTTAGCCGGGCCGCCATGTCGACCAAAATCATTCCTTCCTTCTGGAAGCTTGTGATGATCGCAAAGGTTGATCCAAACTGCGAATACCCCCAACGCAAAACATCTTCGGCCACTTGCATATTCGATGTATACACCCCTATCTCTATCAGGATAGTATAGTTTCTACTTCGCCGGCGGCTCGCTAGGCTGAAATTCGAAGATTTCGCCCGCCGCGCGGACCTGTAAGGTCCCACCGGGCAATGGTTTACCGGCGGTGGAGTAGAACATTGCGCCGTCGGTGCTTTCGCCCGGCGCCAGCTTCATCTGGACAAAAGCAATCGCACTTGCCGCGGCGGCCGCCTTCAATTTCGTCGAGTTGACTTCGGCCAGCGCGGCGCGGCGGCGGGACTCGTATCCGCTGGTGGTCCGGAGTTGGGTCATGCCGTAAAGTCCAGTTTCGTAGGCCGCCACCAAACCTACCACTTCGCCTCGTCCGCCCTTATCGAGCATCTCCGAAACCACTTTTCGCGCCGGCACCGGCCGCATGCCCTTGCCATCCGGCGTTTGCCAGACAAAATCGTCCGGGCGAACAATCACGGGCTGCCCGGAGCCGTTGGAAACGGCCACTTGCAGCGTGGCGTACTCGCGAACCCGCGCATGCAAGTGCGCGAACATGACGGTGACGCCGTTTTTGGTCAGGGTCTGGTAGCGCAACCCTCCGGACTCGAATTCGATAACCTGCGCCGGACACGTGGCGGCCAGCAGGAGTACAACCAAAGCTCTCATCTTCTCTCTACAGCATACAGACGAATTTGCAGTGGCGAGGATTACCGAACTTTCGGAGTTATCTTATCGAGTTCGCTTCTGAGGAGTGTATTCTGCGGAAATTCCTTCACCAGGCCCTCCAGCCACACGCGGGCGTCGGTTACGCGTTTTTCGCGCAGGGCGACGACGGACATCAGAATGCGGGCAAAAGGGCCGAAGTAGCGGCCGTTCTTCGCCACAACCTGTAAGTGCTTCGTAGCGATCTCCTTGGAACCTTTTACCTGTTCCAGTTTCACAAACCATTTCACGAAGAATGGCACGCTGCCGAGCAGGTATTCACTTATGGCCGTCGTCAGGTAGGCGTCGGCGTAATTAGGATCGATGGCAAGCAGGCGGACAGCGTAGTGCTGGGACTGCTTGACATAGGAGAGCGAACTGAGTTGGCGCTTCTCGACGAAAGCCGCGTAGTCGGTGAGCAAGCCGTAGAGCATGGAGAGTGAGAGCAGCGCGTTCTTGTCCGAAGCGTCGGCGGCCAAGAGCTTTTCGGCTCGTTCCCTGCCCTGCGTCGTGGCCCAGTAGAACGCGTCGCGAATTTTCGGATCGGGCTTCAGTTTCCTCTTGTCGGCGATCTTGTCGTCGTCCATGAAGAAATCCGCCGCCAGGATGCCAAGCCGGTCCATCTCGCTGAACAAATACGCCGATGCGCGGGCCGCGTAGCCGAGCGGGTCGTCCGAATGCGCCCCGATATAGCCGTCGATCAGCTTGTGCGCGCCGGTGAAGTCAAAGTTGTACATGCGCTGAAAGGCGCGGTCGAGATCGGTTTCCGCGCCCGGCGAAACACGCGCGGCCAGTAGGCTAAGGAAACATCGCCTATGCACGGCGGATGGCATCCAACAGTATTGATTCCTGCGCGGGCAAGACGGTACGCAGATCGATTAATAGCCGGTCTTTTTCGACACGGGCGATGATTCGGTTATTTCGAAGGTGGCGCTCCAGTTTATGGGCAGGTCCAGTGAGTGCGATTAGCCAGGTGGGCAGCGATTGATCCGGCGTACTGCCGCCGCCTACGACGGACTCGCCGGCAATGACATCGGCGCCGGGAATATTCGCGGCTAGCGCTTCGGCGCGGCGCCGGATTTGCTCCGCCGGCTGGCGGATCATGGCCAGGGCGGGAATGGCGTCCAACTCCTGGAAGAGGAGGGCTCTTAGGGTTTGCTCCATGGATTGCAATTGCAGTTTATCCAACCGCAGGGCGCGGAACATAGGGTTGCGGCGTATCTTAGCGATGGTATCGGCGTTGCCGGCAATATAGCCCGCTTGAGGTCCGCCGAGCAGTTTGTCGCCGGAAAAGGTAACGATCGCGGCGCCGGCGGAGATGCTGTCCTGGACCAGCGGCTCGTGGATGCCGTACGGTTTGAGATCGACCAGGGCACCGGAGCCGAGATCCTCGTAAACGGGGATTGCCAGCGTGGTTAGCTCGGTCAGAGTGGGCTTTGCGGTGAATCCGGTGATGTGGAAATTGCTGGGATGAACGCGCAGAAGCAGCGCGGTGCGGGGCGTGATGGCCTTGGCGTAATCGGCGAGCGTGGTTCGATTCGTAGCGCCAACTTCCACCAGGCGCACCCCGGCGGCGCGCATGATGTCCGGAATGCGGAAGCCGTCGCCGATCTCGATAAGCTCGCCGCGGCTGACGATGACTTCCTTGCCCTTGGCGAGGGCATGGAGAACCAGAAAGACGGCGGCGGCGTTGTTATTGACGGTGATCGTCGCGGCGCCGGTCAGCCGTTCCAGCAGCGGTCCGCAATGGTTGTCGCGCTTGCCGCGTTTGCCGGCGGCGAGATCGTATTCAAGGTTGCTATAGCCCTCGATGGGCCGGAACGGTGCCAGCGGAGCGCGGCCCAAATTCGTATGCAGAATCACGCCGGTGGCGTTGATGACGGCTTGCAGACTTGGCGCCGCAAGGCCTTCGAGGCTCGCGGCAGCGTGCTGGAGCGGATCGATGGGGGCTTTATCGGCGCGAATTGCGTCTCGAGCATTGGAAAGGGCGCGTTGGGCTTCCCCTTTCAGCAGGCTTTCCGGACAGCCCAGAAACCGGCTGCGGAGCGCGGTCAACAGCGTCTCCACCGCGGGAAGGTCGCGAAACTCCATTTTTATTTGCCGAGCATGGGGAAGAGCCGGCGAATCTCGTCGTCGCTCGGCCGGCGGCCATATTCGCCAATTTCGAAGGACTCGACAAACTTCAGCTTCGCGGCCCGCTCCTTGCCGTACCATTTCTCGGCGACCGTGCGGGCGGCCGGGGTAACGCCGAATGGACGCCGGCTTTTCAGCCATTCGCGCCGGGCCTTGGGATCCTTGGGAACTTCGTTAATGCGGCCGTCGACCCAGGCCAGCCACTCGTAGAATTGGGAGACGTGGGCGTCCATCCCGTCGATCTTCTTTTCGTAGACGCTTTCGATGTCGACAACGATGTCCGGCGTGAAGGGATTGGGCTTCTGAAAGTTGTCGGAATAGTACATGAATACCGGGTTCTTGGTGAGCGGCGGCGTGCCGGAAACAACGTTCGGCACAACGACCATATAAGCGGCGTCCTGCACCAGAATGCCGGCGTTGCGATGGTCGGGGTGGTAGTCGTTGGAGCGGTGCGTCAGCACGACGTCGGCCCGCCATTCGCGAATGGCGCGGATAATTTGCCGGCGAATATCAAGCGACGGCGTGAGTTCGCCATCGTGGTTGTCGAGAACCTGGTACTCCTCGATACCCAGCCGTTTGAGCGACTCTTGAGTCTCCAAGTAGCGGCGCTTGGCCAGCGGACCGCCACCCATTTCATGGTGGCCGGCGTCGCCGTTTGTGATGCTGAGGAACTTCACCACGTGGCCCATCTGGGCGAAGAGCGCCGCTGTGCCGCCGAATTTGATGTCGCAATCGTCGGGATGAGCGCCGATGGCCAGGATGCGCAATTTCTGTTGCCCGGAGAGAGTGAGGGCGAGCGTAAGGAGGAGAATCAGAGTTTTCATTGGTGTGCGTCGTGCGTAAGTTGGCTGAGTTTCATTTTAGTCGCCAGCAGGGCGATAAATCCGACGACCCAGAGCGGGACGGTGATGACGATGAACAATAAGGTGGCGTAGCCGGTGGCCGATTGGCGGTCGACGCCGAAGAGCATGGCGCCTAGAATGGCAAAAGCCTGGAACGAACCGACGTTGCCGGGAGCCTGGGGAGGAACGCTGCCGATGCGCAGGATTACAAGAATGGCGGCGCAAGCCCCGAAGGAAATGTCGAGTCCGAAACCGCGCTCGATGAAGTAGATGGGGCCGATCTGCAGGGCGAGATAAAGGAAGCTGATGAGAAAGGCGCGGTAAAACGACCGGGACCGGCCCATGAACTCGAGCGCTTCCAGATGGTGGCGGAATTTGGGGCTGAGCCATCGTTCCGCCTGCCGGCGGCGGAGGATGGCAAATGCAAGCAATGAGCCAAGAACGAGCAGGATGCCGCCGAGTATGCGGCTGCCGACCACCAGAATCGGCGGCAAATCGACGAAAAGTGATGTCACGAAGAACCCGAGAATCAGCCAGAAACCATCGAAGAGCCGTTCGATGACGACACTGGAAAGAACTACGGTGAAGGGAACGCCCGACCAGCGGGCCTGCAAAAAGCTGCGGATCACTTCTCCGGGGCGGAGCGGTAGAACTTCGTTGGCGAATAGTCCAATGTAGATGGCCTGCATCGAACGCCAGACCGGTAATGCGCCGACGGGTTTCAAAAGCTCGTTCCATCGCCAGCCCTGGACGCAATAGACGGCGATATCGCAGAGCACCGCGACCACGATGTAGGGCAACGGCGTCTGGCGGATTCGGGGGAGTTGTTCCTCCCAATCGAATCCTCGATAGACGACGATCATGCAGGCTATGGAGACCAGGTAGCCAATGAAAGGAAAGATCCAGCGGCGCGAGTTTCTCAACGTTTTGATGTTATCGCCGAGGCGATTTCTTTCCAGTTGGCTTCGTCGTTGCCCAAGGCAAGTTTGTTAGCGCCTCTTACCAGTGGTAGACGCAAGAGCTTTGGTTCGTCTTCTATTTTCTGAAGGAGTGAGGAGTCGGAGATCTTGAGGTATTTGAGTCCCGCGTCTTCGTAGGGTTTTCCAGCGGTATCGAGCAGGCATGGCAGCGTGAATTTTTCGATGAACCGCCGGATTTCGCCGGCTGCCATCGGCTTTGCGTTAAGGTCGACGACTTGCAGCGGGATACGGCGCTCCTTGAAAAAACGTTCGGCCGCGCGCGTAGCGTTCGAGCCCTTAACACCGAATATCTGGACGACCTGCATCAGGATTCATTGTGACAAACTGGACTCCTATGATGACGAGACGTTCATTTGCGGGATTGGCCGGCGGCGCGGTGTTGATGGGGCAAACGGCAGAGCCGGAGCTCGAGTGGCACGACGCAAAGAAGTTGACGGTGGAAGGGCTGGGGTTCAAGGATCTGGCGTCACCTTACGACCGGCTGCCGGCTCGCGCCGAGGCGGTCGTGCGGAAGGCCGTCTGGGACTTAAGCCGCGATCCGTCCGGCGTGGTGGTCCGTTTCATGGCCAATACCACCGCCATTCATGCGCGGTGGACGGTGAAGAATGCGACGCTCGCGGGGCCGACGATGACGGCGACGGCGCAGAGCGGGCTGGATCTGTATGCGCGGAACGCGGCCGGAAAATGGCAGTGGCGGGGCATTGGGCGCGCGACGAAGTTTCCGGAAAATGTCGAGGCTCTCGCAACCGGAATGCCGCCCGGCGACCGCGAGTACATGGTTTATCTGCCGCTGCGGAACCCGCTGTTGTCTCTGGAAATCGGCGTGCCCAAGCGCTCGCGGATTGACCGGGGACCGGCACGGGATCCGGGTTCGAAAGCGATGGTGTTTTATGGGACATCGATCACGCACGGCATCGCGGCGTCGCGGCCGGGGATGACCCATGTGGCTATTCTTGGCCGGCAGTTCAACCGGGAAGTGATCAACCTGGGATTTTCGGGCAACGGGAAAATGGAGCCGGAAGTGACCCAGTTCGTGGCGGAGTTGGACGCATCGGTCTATGTGCTGGACTGCCTGCCGAACATGACGGCAAAGGAGATTTACGAGCGGGCGGAAATCTGCGTCCGAACGCTGCGGAAGGCGCGGCCGTCGGTACCGATTCTGCTGGTGGAGGACCGGAACTACGCCGATAACTTCCTGAACGCGTCACGCAAAGAGCGCAACGATACGAACCATGAGGCGCTGCGGACTGTTTACGCCAAGATGGTAAAGGAAAAGGTATCAGGGCTGCTTTATTTGAAGGCCGACGATTTACTGGGCGACGACGGCGAAGCGACCATCGACGGCTCGCACCCGACCGATCTGGGGTTCACACGCCAGGCGGCGGCGTTTGCGAAGGCGTTGAAGGGGTTGTAGAGGCGCGGAGGAAGGCGGCGTAGGCGGCTTCGTCGATGTTGCCGGCGGCGAGGTCGAGGACAGCTTGTGTCGCATCATTCTCCGACGCCGCGAATAAAACACCATTGAGCTCAAGAAAGAAGATTCCCAGCATAAACCCGGTGCGCTTGTTTCCATCGACAAACGGGTGGTTCTTAACAATTCCAGTCGTAAGCGTCGCGGCCAGATCAATGATATCCGGACTGGTGGCGTATGCGAAATGCTGCCGCGGGCGGGCGAGGGCCGAATGCAGGAGGTTGGAGTCCCGAACGCCTGAAGCTCCGCCATTGAGGCTCAGAACGAATTCGTGGACCCGTAACGCGTCTGTATCATCAACCCAGATCGGGTCGATCATTTCGAAAGTTCGCGCAACGTATTTTTGTAACGGCCGGCAATATCCTTCACCAGCGCCATTTTGTATTCATCGCTCGGTTCGGAACCCGTGAGCTGCAACGTGCCGTCTGGGGATTCGGCGATAAACACATTTTCCCCTTCATGGCAGTTCAAGCGCGCAAGCACTTCACTGGGAAGGATAAGGCCGAGCGAGTCTCCGATTTTCTGAACCTTGAGTTGAACCATGGCGATTCCGTTTCTGCTTCTATTATAGTTTGAGTGTGAAGTTACTAGTGCTGCTTGCGGCGGCGGGAGCGGCTTTTGCTGCACCGGATGAATTCGCTACGAAAATTCGTCCCGTTTTGCAGGAGAACTGCGCGGGCTGCCACAATCCAGCCAATCCCAGGAATCGGATCGATTTCCTGAAGTCGGAGTCGCCGACCGATGTCGAGTCCCGGCGGACGCTTTGGCGCGACGTTGCGACGCAGTTGCGGAACCGGACGATGCCTCCCGGCGCGGCGAAGATTTCCGAAGACGAACGGCTGCTGGTTGCCAATTGGATCGACAACCGGCTTCGGACGACGGGTTGCACTACGGGCGATTACGCCGGGTTCGTCGCTTCGCGCCGGTTGAACCGCCGGGAGTGGAAGAACACGATTCGCGATCTGTTCGGGCTGGACGTTATCGCTCCGGACTTGTTTCCGGCCGATGAAGCGGGCGGGGCCGGCTTCGACACGAATGGCGAGACGCTATATATTCCGCCGATGATGCTCGAGCGGTACATGGAGGCGGCGACCGCGGTGCTGGACCGGGTAATTGTGACGCCACCCTTTAATAAAGTGTTCCTCTCGCACGAATTGTCGCCGGTGACGCCTCCGCCGACAGGCATCAAGCCATCAAGATATATTGATGCATCGACAGAGCTCTCGGCTTCGGTCTCGGTTTTCGCCGATGGGATGTATTCCTTGCGGGTTTCGGTGGAGCGGCCGAAGGTCACTCCCTTCACGATGAAAGTCAAAGTGGACGGCGTGGAAGTCGGGACTCTGGCGTACGCAAGGGACTCGGGTGGCGGGGCGACGGCGCGAGTGGCAACGGCGACGCTGGGCCGGGGACCGCATACGGTGACGGTGGTGAATGGGTCAGAACGCGTGGAGTTCTACAGCCTGACCGTTGATCAACGGCCGGCGGAGGTTACGTCGGAGAAACGCTCGCTGCATTACCGGTTGTTGGGAATGGAAGCCGGCCAGTCGCCGATCGACAAACGAATGGCTGCGCGGCGCGTGCTGACGCGGCTGCTGCCGAGGGCGTACCGGGGCAAAGTGGATGCGGCGGAGATCGACCGGCTGCTGGCGCTTTACGATCGCGGGGCGCGGCGGGGGGAGCCCTTTGAGGAAAACGTCAAGCTGGCGCTGAAGGCGGTTCTAATCTCGCCGCGTTTCCTTTTCAAAGTGGAAGAGAACGATCCGGCCCCGGGGATCCGGCCGATCGGGCAGTATGAGATGGCTTCGCGGCTGTCGTATTTCCTTTGGTCGACGATGCCGGACGACGAACTTTTGCGGTTGGCCGGCGAGGGTAAGCTGCAGGATCCGGCGGTACTGGCGGCGCAGGTTGAGCGAATGATCGACGATCCCCGTTCGCGCGTGCTGGCGAGCGGGTTTATGGGCCAGTGGCTGGGGACGCAGGAGATCGGCGGGCGAGCCGTGCCGCTGCTGACCGAGTTGCAGCACTTCTACACGCCGGAAGGCGCGGCGGATTTGCGCGAGCAGCCGGAGCTGTTCTTCCACCATATTCTGACGAACAACAAGCCGGTGCTGGATCTGTTGACGGCCAAATACACGTTCCTGACCGAGCGGCTGGTGAAGTATTACGAATTGGAAGGAAAGGTCAAGCTGCCGCCGGGGCCGGGGTTCCATCTTGTCGAATGGCCAGACGACCGGCGCGCCGGGGTGTTGGGATTTGCTTCGGTACTGGCGATGACGTCTCATTACAAGCAGGCGAGCCCGGTGCTGCGCGGGGCGTGGGTGCTGGAGACGCTGCTGGGCACTCCGGTGCCGCCGCCGCCCGCCGATGTTCCGCCGCTGGAAGCCGCCAAGGGTACGGAGAAGAACATGTCGGTACGCGCGATGCTGGCCAAGCACCGTGAGAACACATCGTGCGCGGCCTGCCATAACCTGATGGACCCGATCGGACTCGGGCTGGAGAACTTCGATTGGATGGGGCGTTGGCGTGACAAGGAGACCGATGGAACGCCGGTGGACGCCTCCGGCGCGCTGCCCAGCGGCGAGAAGTTCAATGGGCCGGTGGAGCTGCGCGCGGTATTGATGAACCGGAAAGAGGAGTTCACGCGGCAGATTACGTCCAAGCTGCTGGGATATGCGCTGGGGCGGGGTTTGCAGGACGGCGATCAGTGTACGGTGCAAAAGCTGATGGACACGATGGCGAAGAACGGTTACCAAACCCGTACGCTGATACGCGATATTGTAATGAGTACACCGTTCCGGAACACGCAGGCCGATGCGGCGGTGAGTGAGAGCCACGCGCCCGTGAAGAAGGCTCCCCGCAGGTTGTTGGGTACGAAGTAATCCTCAAGAGGTCCAGATGCATTCACGACGAAATATTTTGCGCGGATTGGGAGTGGCGATGGCCACGCCGTGGCTGGAATCCGGCGTGTTCGGGGCGACGGGCGGAGTGGAACGGCTCGCGGCGCCACCGCTGCGTTTGGCGTGTTTGTTTATGCCGAACGGCGTCTGGCCAGATCATTGGACTCCGGAGGGCGATGGCGAAGACTACACGATCACGCCGCATTTGATGCCGCTGGAAGGTTTGCGTTCCGAGTTCATGCTGCTCGAGAACCTCTGGAACAAGAACACGGTGGGGCGGAACGGGCATTGGCCGAAGGTTCCGGCGTGGCTTTCGGGCGGGTTCGTCGAACGCACTACGGGCGGCGATTTGGATGCGGGCGGAACGACGGTGGATCAGTTATTGGCTCAGCGTATTGGGCATCAAACTCCCCTTCCTTCGTTTGAACTTGGAATCGATGCCCCGCGGACGGGCATTGATACAGCCGGCGGCGGATTCCCGCGGGCGTTGGGTTCGTTCCTTTCCTGGGCCGATCCGAAGACGCCGGTGGCGAAAGAGATCGTTCCGCAGTTGGCATTCGACCGGTTGTTCCGGAATAAACGCCGGCCGGTGGTTTCGGGGCTGAATCCGCAATCGCCCGAGATGCTGGATTCGCTTCAGCGCGACGATTCGTCGGTACTGGATGTCGTACTGGAGCAGGCGAAATCACTGCGTGCGAAGGGAAGTAAAGGCGACCAGGCGCGGCTGGATGAGTATTTTGAGTCAGTGCGAAACGTCGAGCGGCGGTTGGAAGCGTCGATGAAGCCGCAGAAGCGCTGGATCAACGAGGGCAAGTTCCCGCTGGACCGGCCCGTGGCGGGATTGCCGGCGACTCATCTGGAGCATGTCCGATTGATGATGGACATTATGCTGCTGGCGTTCTGGACGGATTCAACGCGCGTGGCGACCTTCATGATGGGCGATGCGCAGTCGTCGCAGGATTACGGGTTCCTGCCGGGCGTGAAGGGCAATTTCCATGGGTTGTCGCATCACCGCGACATTCCGGAAACGCGAGCGCAGTACGAGGCGATCATCAATTGGCATACGACGCAGATGGCGTATTTGCTGACAAAGATGAAGGACCTGAAAGAGGGCGACGGATCGCTGCTGGATCACTCGATGGTGCTGTTTGGTTCGTCGCTGAAGTGTGGCAACCGGCACATTGAGGAAAATCTGCCGCTGCTGTTGGCTGGACGCGGGAATGGGACGCTGAAGCCCGGACGGCGTGTGCGGTTTGAAAAGAAGACTCCGTTTTGCAACCTTCACCTTTCGCTGATGGAGCGGATGGGCGTGAAGGAAGAGTCGTTCGGCGACAGCACGGGCACGTTGCAGGGTTTGGGTTAAGGCGCTATCTTCTCAGCGCAAGCGATAGGGAAGTTCCCAGCGATTCCATTTCCAGTTTGAAGTCTTGGAGGCGCGAACCGAGAAAACGTTTGCCAGCGCAGGCGAAGATGGCCACGGCAAGGCTCCACGCGATGGGGATGTTGGCTTCCGCGAACTTCCAGGCAACGGCAGCGAGCCACGCTTCGACCGAGACGCTTGCCCCCATAAACGTCCCGACAAAACCCACTGTGCCGCCGAGGAGTCCGAACAACGGACTGGCGACCGCTATCACGCGCAATGCCGTAAAGCCACGCGCCAACCGAAGGCTCTCCCTTGCCGCGGCGCGACGGCAGGCATTGCAGATCAGTTCAACAGCGAGGCCCGAGGGGACGGTGGGATGCGGCAGCGGCGCTTGAACTGGAATCGGCACTAAAGCCTCTGCGAATCGCTGCGAGAAGGATTCCACTTCGCCGTCGAATACCCGCTGGCGGCCTGCCAACGGAACGTGAATCGTGCGGATGAAGGCCGCGGTGGCAAGTCCGGCAAGGATCTCCCAACCGTTCAAGTAGCCGGTGAGGGCGAAGATCATTACAAAAAAGCCAGCTATCAGGAACGCCAAGATGGAAAGCGCCGGCAATACGTCCAACGATCGGTTCGGCGGAATGGCGCCGCTGCAAGCGAGATATATGGCCCGCTGATCCCGGTAGTCCATTGGCGATTGGACACCGGCCCCGCATATTTGTTCCTTCCCCGCTACTGGGCCTTCTTATCGATCTTCGCCCACGTATCGCGGAGTTGCACCGTTCGATTGAAGACCGGCTTTGCATCCGTCGTATCGAGGTCCACGTTGAAGTACCCCACGCGCTCGAACTGGAAATGCGTGTTCGGCTTGACGCCCTTCACGCTCGGCTCGATCTTGGCATCGGCTTTGACGACCAGTGAATTGGGGTTGAGTTGGTCGGCGATGTCGTCCGACTGCGGCGCATCTTCGAGCAGGAGGCTGTCGTAGAGCCTGGCCTCGAAGGTCAAAGCATGTTCGGCGGAGACCCAGTGGATGGTCGACTTCACCTTGCGGCCGTCAGGCGAATGGCCGCCCCGGCTGGCCGGGTCGAAAGTACAGTGAATCTCGGTGATCTCGCCGGCCGCGTCCTTCACTACGCTGGTGCAGGTAATGAAATAGGCATAGCGGAGACGGACTTCCTTGCCAGGCGAAAGGCGGTAATACTTCGGCGGGGGCACTTCGCGGAAATCGTCGCGCTCGATGTAGATCACCTTCGAAAAAGGCACAATGCGGGTTCCCATCGACGGATCGTCAGGATGATTCGCCGCTTCGAGTTCCTCGGTCTGGCCGTCCGGGTAGTTGTCGATGATGACTTTCACCGGATCGATCACGGCCATCACGCGGGCGGCGCGCTTATTGAGGTCTTCCCGAATGTGATGTTCCAGGAATGAGAATTCGATGATGCCGTTGGTCTTCGACACGCCGATGTCGCCGCAGAAGGCGCGAATGGCTTCCGGCGTGTACCCGCGGCGGCGAATGCCGGAAAGGGTTGGCATGCGCGGATCGTCCCAACCGGAGACGTGGCCGCCCTGCACCAGCAGCAACAGCTTGCGCTTGCTGAGGACGGTGTTGGTGATATTGAGACGGTCAAACTCGATCTGCTGCGGGCGGTGAATGCCGAGGTTTTCGACGTACCAGTCGTAGAGCGGGCGGTGATCCTCAAACTCCAGAGTGCAGATGGAGTGGGTGATGCCTTCGATGGAGTCGCATTCGCCGTGGGTGTAATCGTACATCGGATAGATGAGCCAGTCGTTCCCGGTGCGATGGTGCTCGGCGCGGAGGATGCGGTACATGACGGGGTCGCGCATGTTGAAGTTGGGCGACGCCATGTCGATCTTGGTGCGGAGGGTGCGGGAGCCGTCGGGGAATTCGCCGGCGCGCATGCGCTGGAAGAGGTCGAGGTTCTCTTCGACGGAGCGGTCGCGGTAGGGGCTGTTGGTGCCGGGTTCGGTAGTGGTGCCGCGGGTTTCGCGCACCTGTTCAGCGTTCAGGTCGCAGACGTAGGCCTGGCCCTGCTTGATGAGTTGAATGGCCCATTGGTAGAGCTGTTCGAAGTAGTCGGAGGCGTAGAAGAGGCGGTCTTCCCAGTCGAAGCCGAGCCAGCGAACGTCATTCATGATGCTGTCGACGTACTCGGTTTCTTCCTTCGTGGGGTTGGTGTCGTCGAAGCGGAGGTTGCATTTCCCGCCAAATTCGATGGCGAGGCCGAAGTTCAGGCAGATGGACTTGGCGTGACCGATGTGGAGGTAGCCGTTGGGCTCCGGAGGGAACCGGGTGTGCACGCGGCCGGCGTATTTGCCGTTTTGGATGTCCTGGGTAATGATCTCGCGGATGAAGTTCGATGGCCCATTCTCAGGGGTGGCAGGGGTCTCAATCAGACCTTCAGTTGACATTCCTTTCAGTATATTAAGAGTGGATGAAGCGGATTCTCCAATTCGTCGTATTGGTGGCGCCTCTCACATGCGGCGCGGAGTTCTGGACCGACCGGAAGGCGGCCGATTGGACTGCGGCGGAGAAGGAGCGGTTCCTGCAGAATTCGCCTTGGGCGAAGACGGTTACGGCCGGCGTGGACGCGACGAAAAGCGCCATCAAACAGACGCCGTATGGGCCGAGCGGCGGGAATCCCGGAAAGATGCCGGGGATGCGGGCGGTGATCCGGTGGGCGTCGGCGGCTCCGGTCCGCGAGGCCGTTGGGAAACCGCTGCCGGAAGCAGCCGAAGGGCATCTGGTGATTTCGGTGACGATGACGGGCGTGCTATCGGTAACGGAGACTCGAGAGGAACTGACGCGGTCGACCTCGCTGGAAGCCAAGGGACGCGCGCCGGTTAATCCGGAGTTGACGTTGCACGATGACAAAACCGGCACTGTTTATTTCGTGTTTCCGGGAAGCGCAGCGGCGCAAGCGAGCGACAAGGAATGGCTGTTCGAAACGTCGTTAGGCGGCATGGAACTGAAGGCGCGGTTCATCGCGCGCGACATGAAGTACCTGGGCAAACCGGGTATATGATTATTGCGTGAATACACGTAAATTCGTTCTGGCGCTGGCATCGGCCGCGTTGTGTTTCGGGGAGGATTATTTCCCCGCTCCCGATAGCAAGGGCGGCTGGCGGACGTTGAAGGACCCGGCGAAGATCCGCAAGGTGACTGGCCTGGATGTGGCGAAGCTGGATGAAGCGTTTGCGTATGTCGAAAAGACGTCGCAGCATGGGGGCCTGCTGGTGGTGCGGCACGGGCATCTAGTTTATGAGAAGTATTTCGGGCGCGGCAACCGCGAGGCCCTGCCGGAATTGGCTTCTTGCGGAAAAGCGTTCACGAGTGTCGCCGTGGGCATGATGATGCAGGACAAGCCAGAGCTGTTTCCCAATGGCCTGGATGAGAAGGTTTTCACTAAGAAGTTCATGCCTGCGGAGATTTTCCCGTTGGACGACCCGCGCAAGGCGGAGATATCGCTGGGGCAGGTCTTAGCAATGTCGGCCGGGATTCGCGGGACGAATCCGGTGTACGTGAAGGGCGTGAAACAGACTTGGGAGAACCCAACGATCGACAACGGCCCGTGGTCGACAACGGATGACTTCGCGTTGAAGCAGACTCTGTGGTGCGCCCCGGGCGAGTGCTATTCGTACGCCACGTCTTCGAGCCACATTCCCGCGATACTAGTGCGGCGCATGATGGGCATGGAAATGGAAGACTACATGCGGAAGCGGTTGACGGGGCCGTTGGGCTTCGGCACGTGGGGCTACGCCATGTACCGGCCGAAACTGAAGAGCGGAATTGATGCCGATGGGCGCATGTTCCACACGCCGGGCGGCGGGAGCATAGCGGTTCGGTCGACCGATGTACTTCGGTTTGCTTATTTGATGCTGCATGAAGGCCGCTGGGGCAAAGAGCAGATTCTGCCGGCGGAGTTTGCGCGGATGTGCGGCCGTTCGGTGAAGTACAACCCCCACTTCACGCACTCGTTCAACTTTAACGTCAATGATGACGGGCATTTGGAATCTGTACCGAAGGACGCGTTCTGGAAGGGCGGAGCGGGCGGGTATGCGATCTACGTGGTGCCGTCGCTGGACATGGTGATTTACAAGATGGGCGGGACCGAAGGACAGTACGATCCGGCACTGACTCGGCTGCCGGTAAAGTACACCTACGACGGTTCGCGCAAGGATTGGAAGGCGACGCCCGTCGGCGATTCCACGGGGAAGACGCTGCAGATGGTTATCGCGGCGATTGGAAAATAGGGCTAACATGCGCGCCTGGGTGCTTCTTTGGTCGATGGCTTCGTTCGGGGCGGACTTCGAGCGGGACGTGCGGCCGCTGCTGGCACGAAAGTGTTTTGGCTGCCATGGACCGGCGCTGCAGAAGAGCCATTTGCGATTGGACCGGCGCGCCGACGCATTGCGGGGCGGAGAGAGCGGCATTCCGGCGATTGAGCCTGGCAAGAGCAGTTCCAGCCTGATAATCCGGTACGTTTCAGGAGCGGATGCGAAGCTGGTGATGCCGCCGGCGGGGCCGCGATTGACGGCCGCCGAAGTGACGCTGTTGAAAGAATGGATCGACGAAGGGGCCAACTGGCCAGGTGCCGAGGTTTCCGGGACGCCGAAGAGCGATCCGCGGCTGTCCCATTGGGCGTTCCAGCCGCCGAAGTTGCCGGCCGTTCCGAGCGTGCGCGATCGGAGTTGGGTGCGGAATCCGATCGATGCATTTGTGCTTTCGAAGTTGGAGACCAAAGGCTGGCGGCCCGCGGCGGCAGCTAGCGATTCCGATCTGCTGCGGCGAATGTATTTGGACATCACCGGCCTTCCGCCGACGCTTCAGGAACAGGATGCGTTTCGGGGGGATTGGGACGGACTGATCCGATCTTTGCTGGCTCGCCCGGCCTACGGCGAACGGTGGGCACGGCATTGGCTGGACGTGGTCCGTTACGGCGATACGAACGGTTATGAGCGGGACGAAGTGAAGCCGCAGGGATGGAAGTTCCGCGATTATGTCATCCGTTCGTTCAACGCCGACAAGCCTTTCGACCGTTTTATTGTCGAGCAATTGGCCGGGGATGAAGTACCCGATGTCAATGCAGAAACGCTGCTGGCCACGGGCTATTCGCGGCTGGGGCCCTGGGACGATGAGCCCGCCGATCCAGCCGAGGATCGCTTCGATCAGTTGGACGATATTCTTAACACCACCGCGCAGGGATTTCTGGGGCTGACACTGGCCTGCGCCCGCTGCCACAACCACAAATTCGAGCCGCTGACGACGAAGGATTACTACGGAATGATCGCCGTCTTCAACGGGCTGGAACGGCCACGGAATGGGCGGACGGAGTTGGACCGGCCCATCGGCACATGGCCGGAGATCGACCGCTTCAATGAACGCGAGAGAAAGATCGCGGCGCTGCGGGAAGCGGCGAAGACGGAGTGGCTGCAATCGGGCAAGAGTGCTCTGCCGGCGGAGACTTTGAAGGCGTATCTCGAGACGAAGAAATTGCCTAAGGAGTTCACCAAAACGCTGGATGCTGAGTTGGCCGCGCTGCCGGTTGAGCAAGAGGTTTTGCGGCTGAAACAGGAGACGCCGGATCTGCCGCGCGGGTACTTCATGGAGGAGCGCTCGGCCACTGTGAAGCCGACGCATATCCTGATTCGGGGGAAGGCCAGTTCGCCGGGACCGGAAGTGGAGCCGTCGGCGCCCGCGGTGATTGCCAAAGTGCAGCCAATGTTTGATTCCGTCAACGGCCGCACCAGCGGGCGGCGGCTGGGGCTGGCGAATTGGATCGCCTCGCGGGAGAATCCGCTGACGGCGCGCGTGATCGTCAATCGCGTGTGGCAGTGGAACTTCGGGGAAGGGCTCGTGCGCACGGCGAACGACTTCGGAGTGATGGGCGACAAGCCCTCGCACGAGGAACTCATCGATTGGCTGGCGGTGTGGTTTATGGATAACGGTTGGTCGCTGAAGAAGCTGAATGCGTTGATCTTGAGCAGCAATACCTATCGCATGGCCAAGGCGGGGAACCCGCAGTACGCGGCGGTGGATCCGGAGAACCGGCTGCTTTGGCGCATGCCGTACCGGCGGCTGGAGGCGGAAGCGATATTGGATTCGGCGCTCGCCGTCAGCGGACGGCTAAACACCACGATGTACGGGGAGTTTGTCTACCCCAAAGTGCAGAAGGAGGCCCTTGAGGGGTCCAGCGATCCAGGGAAAATCTGGAAACCGTTCGACGAAGAAAAGGCGTCGCGCCGGGCGATTTATTACATCGTGAAGCGTTCGCTGATGGTGCCGTTGATGGAGGTTCTCGATGTTTGTGACACGACTCGGCCCGCGGCCAAACGCCAGACTACTTCAGTAGCTCCGCAGGCCCTGCAGCTATTCAACGGCGATTTCATGAACCGCCAGGCGAGGTACTTTGCGGAACGGCTGCGGCGGGAAGCCAGCGGACAGACGGACCAGATCGAGCTGGCCTACCGGCTGGCGCTGGCGCGGCGGCCCAAGCCCGCGGAGAAGGACGCCATGCAATCCTTTCTGCAGACCGGCACGCTGGAGGAGATGTGCCGTGTGATTCTGAATTTGAATGAGTTTGCCTATGCGAATTAAGAAGACAAGGCGCGACTTTATCTGGCAGACCGGCGGCGGATTCGCCGGCGTGGCGTTAATGGACCTGCTGATGCGGGATACGGCGGTCTCCGCGAATTCGTTCCTCGCTCCGAAAAAGCCGCACTTTGCGGCCAAGGCGAAGCGGGCGGTGTTCCTGTTCATGAACGGCGCGCCGAGCCAGGTGGACACGTTCGACTACAAACCGGACTTGACGAAGTACAACGGGCAGGCGTACAAGGGCCCGCTGACGGTGGGGTCGAATGGCCGGCCGGTCGGGTATTTGATGCAGTCGCCGTTCGAATTCAAGCCGCGCGGGAAGAGCGGTTTACCGATCAGCGACCTGTTCCCGCACACGTCGAAGTTCGCCGATGATCTGTGCGTGATTCGTTCGATGTATACCGATACGGCGGCACACGCCTCCGGCTGCCTGCAGATGAACACGGGCAGCATCTTCGTGGGGAAACCCGCGGCCGGGGCGTGGGTGACTTACGGACTGGGCACCGACAACCAGAGCTTGCCCGCGTTCGTGGTGATGACCGATCCGCGGGGCGGGCCCATCGGCAGCGCGTCGAACTGGACGGCCGGCTACATGCCCGCGGCATTTCAGGGGACGCTGTTCCGCTCCGGGGCGGCCCCGTTATTGGATTTGCAGCCGCCGGCCGGCGTCAACGATGCCACGCAGCGCCAATCGCTGGATCTGTTGAAGAAATTGAATGAAGATCATCTGGCGACGCGGGCGGAGGAGACGGAATTATCGGCGCGGATCGCGTCGTATGAGCTGGCCTACCGGATGCAGATGGAAGCGGCGTCGGTGGTGAATCTGTCGAATGAGAGCGCATCTACGCGGGAGCGCTATGGGCTGGACGACAAGCTGACCGCCGATTTCGGCCGGAAGTGTTTGATGACGCGAAGGCTGCTGGAGAAGGGCGTGCGGTTCGTCCAGCTCTATTCCGGCGGCGGACACATCGAAGATACCTGGGACGGCCACAACGACTGCATCAACAATCACCGATTGCATGCGGGTGAGACCGACAAGCCTATTGCCGCGCTGATGGAAGATCTTAAGGCCACAGGCTTGTGGGATGAGACGCTGCTGCTTTGGGGCGGCGAGTTTGGGCGGACGCCGACGAGCGAAGGCGTGGGCAAGCCCGGCCGCGATCACGATTGGCATGGGTTCTCCATGTGGCTGGCGGGCGCGGGTGTCAAGGGCGGGCAAGCAATCGGCACGACCGATGATCTGGGCTTCGCGGCGGTGGAGGAGCGGGTGCACGTTTCCGATCTGCATGCGACGCTGCTGCATCTTTTGGGGCTGGACCACACCAAACTCACCTACTTCTACCAGGGATTCAATCAGCGGATAACGGGTGTGCGAGGCGAGGTGGTTCGGAAGGTGCTGGCGTAGCGGACTCCCAACTTAAGCTGCGGGCTGGGGTTGGTAGCGTTGCACCTTGATGTCGTTCTCGTGCATTCGGGCTTGAGCCAGGTCATACGCCGTTTGTAGGCGCATCCATTGATCGGCACTGGACCAACCGGCTTTTTCAAGTCGAATCGCCATTTCGGGCGAGATGCCGGCGCGGCCGTTGAGGACTCGCGAGAGAGTGTGACGGGCAATACCCAATACTACGGCAGCTTGGGTGACGCTCAAACCGAGCGGTTCGAGGCAGGCGTCCTTGATCGAATGGCCGGGATGCGGCGGGTTCTTCATCGGCATTTTCAATTCTCCTTTCGCGGTACTAGTGGTAGTCGACAAGATCAACATCTAAAGCGCTTCCATCGACAAAGCGGAATATTATGCGCCAGTTGCCCGATATCGTGATGCTCCAGTATCCCTTCCAATTCCCTTTTAGAGAATGGAGCCTATATCCCGGCAAATCGAGATCTGCCGGCAACATTGCGCGATCCAAATGCGCCAGCACATCTCGGACGCGAGCAAGTTGATCGGCTCGAACTCCGCTTGCGATATCCGTTTCGAACAGGCGTTTGAGGCCCTTATGCCGAAAACTCTTTATCACTAGAATACTGTACCGTGTTCCGGTACAGATTCCACATTGCCTAGTTTATCACGGTCTTGGTTCTCGATCGCGCAACCTTGGCACGGCCCAACTTGAATTCGATGACCTTGTTTGCTGGCACAGCCGCGCAACCTCGTTCCGGAAGCTCGCAACGCACCAAGTTGTTAGTGGCCGTGGCGCACGCCCTTGATAGCGGGACGATCAATCGGGCGATACGGGGATTAGGGAACCCTCAAATTCCGGGGCGGGATCCGGTATTGTGGGTGAAAGAATAGGGACTATGGTGCGTCCTGAAAGACGCGTTGTTCTCACGGGTGAAAGTCCCGTCCGGGTAAGCGCCGTAGCGCCCAGTAGCAGACTCCAGGCGGGAGGAGAGATCCGACCGCGCCGAGCGGAGTGTCGAAAGC
>Ga0315912_10000549_pt1 | contig 64823 bp, 53 predicted proteins | sample VfabasoilMG_FD_204469 | JGI IMG/M metagenome (GOLD analysis project Ga0315912, IMG submission 204469) | Garden soil microbial communities collected in Santa Monica, California, United States - V. faba soil | ecosystem: Environmental > Terrestrial > Soil > Garden | place: USA: California...
TGCCTGCTCTTCGACTGGCGCAACTCCGTACGAGGTTGCGGTGGCGGAGTTCGTCGAAAGCTGGGCGGGCGCTGCGGAGGCCTGTGACGCTCAGGCCGTCTGCGGTGTCGGTCAGCCGGGTCCCTGCGCCGTAGCAAAGCTGCCTGCCGAGCAACTGGAAGCGGCGACGGTGCACGCTCGCCTCGACATCCAGGCCATGGTGCGCTGCGAGGAATCGGCGGCGCTCTTCGGCATTTGCCTGGGTGCCCTCGATTGCAGCACCTTGCCGGATGCCGAAACGCTCTGCGCGGAAGAGAACGAACGCTACTCCATCGACTGTGCAGCGCTCGTCACCGCCATCGACTTCCTGGATGGGCTCGGGAGTGGCGGCGGTGCTGGCTCGGGCGGCGGCGGCGGCAGTGGCGGCGGTGCTGGCTCGGGCGGCGCCGGCAGTGGCGGCTTGGGGAGCGGCGGTGCCCTGGGAGGCTCGGGCGGTGCAAGCTCCGGCGGCGCGAGCACGGGCGGTCAGGGGAATGGCGGCACGCAGGGAGAATTGGCTGCCGTTCTGTGCGATCGCGCCGAGGCTTGTGCGGGAGCCAGTTGGTCTGCCGAAGAGGACGCGCTCTGCTTGAACCAGGCAACACCGCTCTTCGGCCTCATCATCCCCGATCCCGGCGCAACCCAAGCGTGTCTGCAGGGCGCACCGTGCTCCTCCATCGTGGACTACGACGTGCGCACGCTCGTGACCGCTTGCGTCAACCTGGACCCAGCGGCGAGCCAGTGCTTGAGTCAGACCACGCTCCGGGCCTGCACTGCGGCCGGCGTGTGCTCGGACCACTCCTGTCGAGAGTTCTGCGCAGCCAGCGGGTTGATCTCCGTGGGCTGCGGTCCTGGGAGTCCAGCAGCCGGCGACGAGTGCCTGTGCGGCTCCTGACTTAGCCGCTCGGCGCTGCCTGCCGCACCTGCTCACGCCTGATCGAGAGCGCGCTCCAGATCGTCCACCAGGTCGTCGGTATCTTCCACGCCGACCGAGTAGCGCACCAGCGCGCCGGAGATGCCGATTTTGGCCAGCTCTTCCTCGCTCAGCTCGAAGTAGCTCATCAGCGCTGGCTGCTCGATCAGCGATTCCACGCCGCCCAGCGAGGGGGCGATCGAGGGGATCTGGGCCGCATCGACGACGCGTGAGGCCGCGGCGCGCCCGCCCTTCACCTCGAAGCTGACGACACCGCCGAAGCCGTCCATCTGCTCGCAGGCGATGACGTGAGAGGGATGCCCAGGGTGGCCGGCGTAGTAGACGGCGCTCACCTTCGGGTGCTTGGCCAGCATGGCGGTGAGCGCCAGCGCGCTCTCGTTCTGCTTGCGCACGCGCACACCGAGCGTCTTCATGCCGCGCGCGATCAAGAAAGCAGCATGGGGGTCGAGCGTGGCGCCGATGACGTCGCGCGCCTCGCGGACCAAGGAAATCAGGTGCGAGGGTCCGGCGACCAAGCCGCCGAGCACGTCGTTGTGGCCACCCAGGTACTTGGTGGCGCTGTGCACGACCAAATCGATGCCGAAGCCATGCGGACGGCAGTTGATGGGGGTGGCGAAGGTCGAGTCGACGAGCGTGCGCGTGCGGCGATTCTTGGCTTTCACCTTGCCGGACAGCGCCGCCAAGTCCACGCAGTAGTTGAACGGGTTGGTGGGCGACTCGGTGATGACGAGCTTCGTCTTGTCGGTGATGGCCGCCTCCATGGCGTCCAGATCGCCGGGTGGCACGATGGTGTGCAAGACGCCGTAGCGGCCCAGCCAGCCAGTGACGAACTGACGCGTGCGCCGGTAACAGTCGCGGAACAGGACCACGTGGTCGCCCTGGTTCAAGAGTGCGAACAGGGTGCTGGTGATGGCGGCCATGCCCGTCGAGAAGGCGACCGAATCGTCGGTGGCTTCCAGGGCGGCCAAACGGCGCTCGAGCTCGCGCACGGTGGGGTTGCCGTAGCGGCCGTACTCCTCGCGCTCGGGGTCGGCGTCTTCGCCGCGCATGTACTGCTCGAGGTCAGCCGTGCTCTCGAAGGTGTAAGTGGCCGTTTGGGCAACGCCGGGCGCGAGCGAGTTGTGTGGCCGGCGCTTGTGGATGCCGGCATGGATCGCGTCGGTGGAGCGCGCGAAGCGGGGGCTCTTGGGCTGTGTCATGGCTGCTGGAGCGCTCCCTGAATGCGGGAAATTAGCTCGCCGGCGGCGCCCTTCATGGGCAGCGCGGTGCTCTTCTTCGGGTCGGGCTCGCTGCGGGCTTTGAGCTCGACCGTTCCTTCTTTCAGGCTGCGTTCCCCCACCGTGACGCGCCACGGGATCCCGATCAAGTCGGCGTCCTTGAATTTGACGCCTGGGCGCTCGTCGCGGTCGTCCAGCAAGGGCTCGTACCCGGCTTGGGTCAGCTCCTGGACCAGCTGGCTCACGGCGCCCTGGACCAGCTCGCTCTCGCCGAGCTGCACCACGTGCACCGGGTAGGGTGCGAGCGCTTGGGGCCAGCAGATGCCGAGAGCGTCACTGTGCTGCTCGACCGCCGCGGCCACCAAGCGCGACACACCGATGCCGTAGCACCCCATGACGATGGGCAACTTGGTGCCCGATTCGTCGAGGAAGGTCGCGCCCATCTTGGCCGAGTAGTGCGTACCCAGCACGAAGATGTGGCCCGCTTCGATGCCGCGGTAGATCTTGACCGGCGTTTGGCAGCGTGGGCAGCGGTCGCCGTCCTGCATGCTGCGGATGCTGGCGATTTTGGCCGCAAAGTCGCGGCTCGGCTCGACGTGGCAAAGGTGCGTGTCCGTCTGATTGGCGCCGGTGATCGCGTCGTGCAGGAGGGCCGCGTCACTATCCAGGACGATCTTGCCCCCGAAGCCCACTGGGCCTGCATAACCAACCTTCGCCCCCGTCGCCTTCACCACGTCGTCGGGGCTGGCTAGGTGCACTTCGTCGACCCCGAGCGCGCGCGCGAGCTTGAGCTCGTTCACCTCATGGTCACCGCGCACGACAGCGAGCACCAAGTCACTACCTGCCGTGTAGACGAGCGACTTCAGGAAGCGCTCGACCGGCGCCTTCAGGAACGCGGTCACGTCGGCGATGCTGCCCTTGTTCGGCGTGGAGACTTTCTCCGGAGTCTTGGGCGTGGCCGTGCCCGCCTCGGGCGCTGGCAACGGCTGCGCGACTTCGAGGTTCTCGGCGTACTCGCAGGCAGGGCAAGCGGCCAAGAAGTCCTCGCCGCTCTGGACCAGCACCTGGAACTCCGCGCTGGTGCTACCGCCCATGGCACCCGAATCCGCGCCTACCATTCGGTAGTCGAAGCCCATGCGGTCGAAGATGCGCCGATAGGCGAGCCGCATCTGCTCGTACGACTCGAGCGCGGCGGCGGGCGAGACGTCGAAGGAGTAGGCATCCTTCATGATGAACTCACGACCGCGCAGGAGGCCACCGCGCGGCCTGGGCTCGTCCCGGAACTTGGTTTGGATTTGGTAGAGGTTCTTCGGCAGATCGCGGTAGCTCTGCACCTCGCGCCGGGCGAGGTCCGTGATGATCTCTTCGTGCGTGGGACCGAGGTGGTACTCGCCACCCTTGCGATCCTTCAAGCGCAGCAGCGTGTCCCCGAAGAGCTCCCAGCGCCCGGTCTCCTTGAAGTACTCGGCTGGCAAGAGGGCAGGCAGCAGCACTTCCTGCGCCCCGGCCGCGTCCATCTCCTCGCGCACGATGCGCTCCACGTTGCGCAGCACGCGCAGGCCGAGCGGCAAGAAGGAGTAGATCCCGGCCCCGACCCGGCGCTGGTAGCCAGCGCGCGTGAGCAGGATGTGGCTCGTGCTCTGAGCATCGGCCGGAGCCTCCTTCATCGTTGGCAGGAGGGCCTTCTGGTAACGCATGGTGCCCGCTCGTTACCACGAGCGGGGATCCCGAAAAAGAAAGGGCCCGCGATGCCGAGCCAGGCCTGTTTCCCGGGCAGCTTGCGAGCCAGGCGGCCTCCGACCAAGATCGCGGCGCTGTGACTCCACCCCACGAAAAAGGCGGCGCGCGACTGCTCGATGCGATGCGAGCCGCGCAGCAGCTCGCCTTTTCTCCGCTTCTCTTCCATGCAGCCAGGTTGCTCCGCGATCGCGGGCTGCTCGAAGTGCTCTCACGCCGCCCGGACGGCATGACGGTGGAGGAGCTCAGCCAAGCGACGGGCGTGTCCGGCTACGGCGCCACGGTGCTGGCGGAAGCGGGACTCGCCTGTGATCTGCTCGCGCTCGATGGCGCTCGCTACAGACTCACGCGCGTGGGCCAGCTGTGGCAGAAGGATCCGCTCACCCGCGTCAACGCCGACTTCGTCGCCGACGTCTGCTACCGCGCGGCCGAGGCGCTCGGCGCATCGATCGACCAGGAGCACCCCGTGGGCCTGAAGGAGCTCGGCGACTGGCCTACCGTGTACGAGGGTCTGGCGGAGCTTTCCCCGGCCGCCAGGAAGAGCTGGTTCTCGTTCGACCACTTCTACTCCGACGCTTCGTTCCCCTTTTTGGTGAAGGACGTGCTCGAGCGGAAGCCCGCACGGGTGCTCGACGTGGGCGCCAACACCGGGCGCTTCGCACGCACGTTGCTCGATAGCCAGCCGGAGGTGCGCGTCGGCCTGGCCGATCTGCCGCAGCAGCTGGCTGTGTGCAGGCAGGAGCTCGAGCAGGCGGGCCATGCCGCTCGCGTCGATTATCACCCGGTCGACCTCCTGCGCGCGGACCTCGTGCTGCCCGGCGGCCACGACGTGGTTTGGATGAGCCAGCTCCTGTCCTGCTTCAGCGAGGCCGAGGTGGTGCACGTGCTGCGAGCGGGCCGGGGTGCCCTCGGCCAAGGGGGCCGCCTGTTCGTGGTCGAGACGCTCTGGGACAAGCAGAAGAACGAGGTGGGGAAGCTCTGCTTGCTCTCGACCAGCCTCTATTTCACCGCGGTCGCCAACGGGAGGAGCCGGATGTACGAGTCGTCGACCATGGCTCGCCTGGTGGAAATGGCCGGCCTCCGCGTCGAAACCGAGCGGCACGGGGTGGGGTGGGGCCACAGCCTGCTGGTGTGCCGGCCAGCATAGAAAAAAGAAGGGTAGGGGGGGCGACCAGACCGTGGGCGAACTTAGGAAAAACGACCCGCCTCGCTCACAAGGTGGGCGGGCGTTTTTCCGGGCGTGTCGGTTGGGAGCCGCCCTATTGTCGCACTTGTCTTATCGGAAAACGCGGGTATAGAAAGGATCCCCATGACCAGCTGGAAAGAGAAGCTCGCGGGAACGGTCCGGGAGGACTGGGACAAGGAAATCGACGTCTTCCAGACCCAGATCGAGCTGAAGAAGCAGGGCAAGATCGAGGACCGCGTCTTCGCCGAGACGCGCCTGCGCCGCGGCGCCTACGGCCAGCGCTACGACAACGGCCAGCGTCACGACGGCTTCGAGACCAAGAAGCTCGCCTTCCCGACTACCCACATGAAGGGGCCCGAGACCTTCTTCGATGCGCCGGGAATGATGCGCATCAAGATCCCCTTCGGCCGCCTGTCGAGTCACCAGCTCGAGGTGCAGTGCGACTTGGCCGAGGAGTACTCCGACCAGATCCTGCACGTCACGACGCGCCAGGACATCCAGCTCCATTTCATCCATCTGGACGATACCCCGGATCTGATGCGCCGCCTGGCGGCGAGCGGCATCACGACGCGGGAAGCGTGCGGCAACTCGGTGCGCAACGTGACGGCCTGCCAGTACGCGGGCGTTTGCCACACGGAGACCTTCGACGTCACGCCGTATGCGGACGCCATCATGTACTTCCTGCTCGGTCATGACGACACGATGGACTTCGGGCGCAAGTTCAAGATCGCCTTCAGCGGCTGCCACGATCAGCCGTGCGGCCTCACCAATTTCCACGACCTCGGCGCCACCGCCGTGATCAAGGACGGCCAGCGCGGCTTCCGCGTCGTGGTGGGCGGCGGCCTGGGCGCGGTGCCTCACGCCGCCCCCGTCTACGCCGAGTTCGTGCCCGAGGCAGAGCTCTTCCCGCTGGCGCAGGCCATCTGCCGCGTTTTCGGCAAGCTGGGCGAGAAGGCGAACCGCTCGCGCGCGCGCATCAAGTTCTTGGTCAAGAAGCTCGGCATCGCCGAGTTCATTCGCATCGTGGAGGAGGAACGCAAGAATCTGCGCCCCGATCCGCGCTGGACCGCGTTCCTCTCCGACCTGCACCACACCGACGAGACGCCCGGCAAGCCCGGCAGCGCCCGTCCCGCATCTGGCAGTGCCGAGTACCTGGCGTGGGCGAAGCACAACGTGCGTCCGCAGAAGCAGGACGGCTATGCGGTCGTGCTGGTGAAGCTGCCGCTCGGCGATTTCACGCCGCTGCAGGGGCGCGGCCTGGCCGACATCGCGCGCGACTACGGCGCTGGCTCGGTGCGGCTCACCGCCGACCAGAACGTGATCATTCGCTGGGTGCCGGGCGGCGACGTGCCGGCCGTCTACGCGCGTTTGGCAGCGCTCGGCCTCGCCGAGCCAGGGGCCGAGACCATCAGCGACATCACCTCCTGCCCCGGAACCGACACCTGCAAGCTCGGCATTTCGTCGTCGCGCGGCCTGGCGGGCGAGTTGCGCCGGCACCTCAGCGTCGTGGGCACCGTGCCCGCCGCCGCCGAGGACCTGCACATCAAGTGCTCGGGTTGCTTCAACAGCTGCGGGCAGCACCACGTGGCCGATCTCGGCTTCTTGGGCGTTAGCCGCAACGTCGGCGGGCGGCGCGTGCCGCATTTCCAGTTCGTGGTCGGCGGCGAGTGGACCAACAACGCTGGCAACTACGGCCTGCCGATTGCCACCGTGCCGAGCAAGCGCGTGCCGGAGGTCGTGGATGCCATGACCAAGGCGTTCGCCGCAGGGCGTCAGGGGCAAGAGAAGTTCCGCGAATGGATCGAGCGCATCGGCAAGCGCGAGGTCAAGAAGCTCGTTGACCCCTTCACCGACGTGCCGCCGTACGACGTCGACCCCAGCTACTACAGCGACTGGGGCGATCCCCGCGAGTACACCATCGGCGACATCGGCGTCGGCGAATGCGCGGGCGAGGTCGTGTCCTTCGTGGAGATGGGCCTTTCGGCAGCCGAACGCGAGCTGTTCGAGGCGCAGGTAGCACTCGACGAGAAGCAGGCGCAGCGCGCCTACGACCTTGGCTTCCGGGCCATGCTGAACGCCGCCCGAGCCCTGGCCCGCGAGTTCAATCCGAACGTGGCCGACGAGCGCGAGGAAATCGTCGCCGAGTTCAAGAAGCACCTGTTCGATACGCAGCTCTTCTTCGACAAGTTCGTGGGACCCAAGTTTGCCCACTTCTTCCTGCGCGCACACGAGGCTGGCAAAGGCGACGGCTCAGCCGACGCCGCACGCACGATGATCGAAGAGGGCGCGCTCTTCGTCGAAGCCAGCCACGCTTGCTACCAGAAGATGCTCGCGCTCCGTGCACCCGCAGCCGGCGCTCCCGCCGCCGGCGCACCGGCCGCCGAGTGAGGAACGACTGATGACTGGAGGCCCCATGATCGGAGACAAGGTCAGCGTCAAGCTGTTCGCCAAGCAGAGCCTCGAGGCTCCCCTCGAGAGCTACATTCCCGTCTTTCACCAGTGGATCCGAGACGCCAAGCTGAATGAGCTCTTGATCGACGTGGCCGACTACACGCATGTGCCGCGCGGCATCGGTGTGCTCTTGGTAGGCCACGGCTCCGACGTCGCCATCGACCAAGGCGAAGATCGCCCCGGCCTGCTCTTTTGCCGCAAGCGCGCTTTGCCGGCCGGTGCCGACCTGCTCACCGACGCCCTGCGTCGCGCCGTGCAGGCTGCAGAGCTGCTCGACGCCGACCCGGCCGTGCACGGCCCCAAGGCGTTCGGAAAAGGCGAGATCCTGATCCGCTTCCCCGACCGCCTGCACGTGCAGAACGACGAGGCGAGCTTCGAGCGCGCCCGTCCGCTCGTGCTGCGCGCCCTCAGCGAAGCCCTGCCCGGCGCGACCTACACGCTGCGTCGCGAAGGCGAAGCGCGCGAACCGCTGACGATTCGGGCGACTGCCTGACTACGGCGTGAGGTCGAGCAGGAAGACCTCGGCAGCCTCTACGGGGGCCTCCGGATCGTAGGCGTTCGTGACGGCGAGGAAGTTGCCAACGCCGTACGGAGTGCCCATGTACCGCGGAGCGCCGACGGCGGAGAGCACCTGCCAGGAATCGGCTATTGGGTCGTACAGGCTGCCGGCGTTGCAGCGGCCGATGAAGGCCAGGCGCTCGCCCACCACGGCGCCCCGGTAGGGATCGGCAAACTCGGGCACCTCGAGCTCGCTCCAGGTGTCGTCCGTGAGGGAGTAGCGCCACATGCGGAGCTGCGGGGTGTACTCGCTCCCAGGCAGATACCCGCCATGCACGAACACGGCGTCGCCGACGGACAGCAGGCTGTGCCCAAGCAGAGGCACGGGATCGTCGTCCAGGTTGATGTCCTGCCAAGACTCGTTTTCGGCGTCGAAGATGCGGCCCCAGGTTCCCGACCGGTCGGGCGTCAGGCCCCAAGTGAAGAGCCCGCGACTCGTCCACACGGCGGCCAGCTGCCCGTGCGGCGGATTGACGTCGTCTACGTGCTCCGCCGGCTCGCGCGCGGCGGGGATTGCCCGCCACTCGGTGGTGAGCGGATCGAAGAAGAGCCCGTCGTAGTAGCTCGTGTACGTGGTGTCCGGCTCGGGCACGGGAATATCCGAATGCATGGTGGCGCCGTAGAAGAGCAAGAACTCGCTCCCGGTCCAGTGCATCGTGCCGAAGGTGTGCGTCTGCAGCTCGGGCGCCTCGAGCTCGGTCCACGTGCCCAGAGTCCGATCGAGCAGATGTGACGTGGTTACGGTCACGAGCCACCTGGCACCGCTCCCCCCTGGGTCCTCGACGCCGCTGTGGACGAAGACGTAGTCACCACCCGCTCGAGCGACGCCGCCCCGCACCAGTCTACTGCCTGTGGTCGCGGTCTCTTCCCAGGCGCTTCCTTCTGGGTCGAGCGCTGCCACCGTGCAGTCCGCGCACTCGTCCTCGGCGAGCAAGAGCTCGCCGGGCGTGGCCACGTAGGTCCCCTCGAGCACATGCGGGCCGACGCTGGTTTCGTAGGTAGGGAGGGCGACCGTCCGCCACGTGCCGATGCCCTCACCGCTCTCGTCGCAAACCGGATACGTGGGGCCGCACCCCGGTCCAAGGCAAAGGACCGCTATGGCGAAGGTTACGTTCGAAGCCAGCGAAGGGCGCAAACCATAGCCACTATCGCTCGGCACCGGCCGCGCAGCAACTCGCAGCCGGTCGGTTCGTTCAGGTCGGTTCGTTCAGCCTGGGGCTTCTGAGACGACGGCTTGTCCGACCGAAAGCATCCCGGTGCCGTGCGGGATGAGGTTGGCGCCGAACCAGACCTTCTGATCCCAGCGCCTCGTCTGCGCCAGGGCTCGCAGGGGCTCGGGGCCGCGGGCGCCCGTTTCTTGGTCCGTGGTGGTGACGACGCAGCGGTCGCACAGCTTCGGCATCGCGAGCTCGACGCCGCCGATGGTGAGCCCAACGAGGGCGTCTTCGGCGTAGGGTGGCCAGCCACGAACGACGACGTTCGGGCGGAAGCGATTCATCGGCACCGGCTCCTCGATGCCTCGATTCAGCTCGTCGAGGGACGATTCGCTGGTCAGCAGCAGCGGGTAGGCGTCGGCGAAGGCGACGCGATCGCCGGGCGCAGCGTACTTGGGATTCACTTTGCGCAGGTCGTCGTCTTGCAGGTAGAGCAGCGAGATCTCTTCGTCCAGGAGCTCGCTGAACCAGATGGAGCCTTCTGGATGGAGAACGGCTGGCACCGTGTCGGCCCAGATGGTGGCGCTGATACGCGAGCCGCCGTCGAGCTGCCGCGGCAAGTCGAGCGGCGGTCGCCCCGGGACCGCGGCCCCGATCCTCTCCTCGGTCAGGCTGGAGCGCACCCTTGCCAGCTCTGGATGCGTTCGCTGGGAGATGAAGGTGCCGTCTGGCCGAGCGAGCATGTAGCGACGGTCGCCGTCGAGTCCGTGCGGGAGCAAGCGCGCGCTCTCCAGAGCGACGGCGCCGCACGACTTGATGGGATAGACGTAGAGGGCGCTGACGACGGCAGGAGTCACTGGGCTGTCCTCGAGCACCCGAGAGAGGTCACCGATCCGCCAACGCCCGCCGAACCAACTGTGCTGGTCGGCCTGAGAGCGGCAGAGCGAGCGCCAGCTTCTGGCCGGCGGGGCTCATCGCGGCTCGACGATCACGAGGCGAATCCCGCGCGCATCGCTGCTGTACGCGCTCACGATAGCAGCGCCGTCGCTGCGCACCGTTAGCCCAGCGAGACGCTCACCAGGCGGCGGCAATACGCCCTGGGCAACCTCGGTGGGCGCCTCCTCGTCCGGGGCCCACGCGAGGAGCTTCAGGGCATCGCGCTCTCGGTCTGCCCAGAGCGACAACATCGTGCCGCTAGGGTGAAACAGCACATGTTGAATCTCGTCGCAGGCGGGCGGCTTGTGAATCAAGCCGCGCGACGGCCACTCGAGCGACGAATCGCAGGGTGCGTACGGATTGTTGAAGCTGACGGCTACCGCGAAGGTCTCCGGCGCGCTGGCAATTCTGATCCTGCTCAGGTTGGTCGGCAGACCGTAGCTCCAGAGCATCTCGAGCTCCGAATCACCGGCAGCCTGCGGGGGCTTGGACGGCGTAACCCGCTCGACCCATATGGGAGGCTCAGCGCTCGCGGCGTACATGGCACGCAAGAAAGAGTCCTCATTGAGGGCGGCTGCGTCCTCGATGACTAGCTCATCTCGCGCATCTAGTTCGTCTTCGAAGCCATGGCTCTTCCAAACAAACTCGCCCGAGGCAACGTCGAGGCGTGCGTACTCGTTCCAGCCGCCGACCAGGAACGTATCCCGGTCGTGCGTCAGGAGCAGAGCTCGGTAAGGCAGGAACAAGCCGCGAGGGAAATCTTCTCCGGAAGGCGTAAGGCGCACCATGGCATTGAGCATGACCCCAAAGACATTGCCGTAGGCGTCCGTCGCCAGCGCGTGCGCGCCACCCGGAAAGGCCCCGGATTCCGAGGGCGCCACCACTCGGTAGAAGCTCTTCTCTCCCGAGGCGAGCAGGCGGAGGACGTAGGCGTTGCCAGAAGTCCCCCAGGAGAGAACGATGTTGTCGCACTCATCGACCGTGCTCCTGAGCCACCCAGGATTGTCCGGCCGCTCGATCTCGACCTCCACGAAGAGCTCCTCACCCACGGCCAAGGGCTCGAGGTCCGGCTGCCCGCAGCCCTTTCCTCCGAGCGGCGCGTTGTACTCCCGCTCCTGCTCCTCGGTCAGCACATGGCCGGCCGGGACTTCTTCGCCCTCGATGAGACCGCACGCGGCGGTGCTCAGGGCGAGCGCAAGGGCGCAATTCGCGTGCGCCAGGGCGCACAATCCTCGAAACGTCTCCACGGCTTCGCCTCAGAGGAAGCCTAGCCGATCGAGCAGGAACGCGCCCGCACCTGCGTTCGTATTCAGCACGATCGAAACGCTGCAATCCGAGGAGCTCCCCTCCCAGGCCTGGCGCACGGCCGGTGGCACCTCGAAATGCAGCTGGTTGAACTCGTCCGTGAACAGATTCGTCAGCGCCTCTTGGCCCAGCCATTGGTTGTAGACCCCGGCAGATGGGCATGACGCGAAGAGCTGCACCTCGCCGACCCACCACGGGTTCGGCTGCGGATTGGGCACGAAGACGTCGATGGACAGCACGTCCGAGATGCCGGACAGCTCCGCCGTGTCGAACTCCCCGCTCTCGAGCACGCGCACGCCGCCCGGCTCGAGCTCGAGGGCCGCTTGCCCTTCGAGCACGGTGACTGCCTCGAGCGTCACGCCGCCCGCAGGCGTTGCAGTCCAGTCACCGAGGACTTCGAACCCTCCCATGGGCAGCAGCGAGACGTCGTGCGGCAAGCTGCCCTCGATGTGCTCCACCTCTTGAGGAGATACTTCGCCCGTGAAGCGCAGATGGTCGACCAGGAGCCCGGAAGTGCCCGTGTTGGTGGCTACGATCAGCTGGACCGCAGGCAGGTCGGACCGGAGCGCCGCAACGATCGATGCGGGGAGCGCGAACTCCAGCGTCGACCAGGCTCCGCGCGAGAGCGGCGTGAGGTCACGCTGCGAGATCCACTGGTTGTAGATGCCGGCCGAGGGGATATCGACGAAGAGCGCGACCGCGCCCACCCAGTACGGGTTGGCGACCGGCGAGGGGATGAAGACATCGACGCTCAGGTGGTCCCCCACCTCGGGCAGGTCCGCTGTCCGGAAGGACGGGCTCGCGATGTCCCTGTACCCCACGGGCACCGTGATCGCGTAGCTGCCCTCCGTCGTCTGGGCGTCGGTGAAGACGGCCTCGGTGGCTCCGCCCCAAGAAAAACGCCCGTACGTCCAGCGCCGGGAAAGGAAGTCGAGCGGATCGCCGGGCTCCATTCTCGCTGGCGCCGGAGGAGGTGGTGGGGGCACGACGTCCCGCATCTCTTCGCACAAGTTCCTGACTTCGACGCTGGCCACCGCGTCGGGATCACAGCCGACGGGAAGGCCTGGAAAGGCGTGCTGCCACGTCTGGCAGCCCGGGATGTGGAAGCCGTCCCCATCGCCTTCCTTCATCAGGTCGGTGGCCAGGTTGGTGGTGTAGTCCACGTGGTCGTAGCTGCCGAGCAGCTGATGTCCGAGCTCGTGGGACAGCGTGGTCGGCTGCGCGCCAGCCAGGTCTGTCGAGACGGCAACCCAGGAGTTCGGATCCGTCAAGCCCAGGTCAACATCGCCGAAGAGCGCGTCGGGCTCTTTACAACGGTCTGTAAGCAGACCGCCGCCGATCTGGCCCATCAGGACCACGTTGATGCCCTCGAACGCGCCGGTCTCTCCGGTCATGCCAGTGAGCAGGTTGTTGCGCGGAACTGCTTTGGCATACTCCTTGACGAGCTCGATCGCATCGCGCCGCGCGTCGAGGGCTCGCTCCGTGTCGCCGCCACACAGCGTCCGCTGCCCGGAGAAGTTGTTCTCCCACTCAACGACTTCGAGAATGCAATCACCTTTGTCGTCCGCGTCGGGCCGTCCTGGGAGCATCGTACAGACGCTTGGGTCCACCACGACGTCGAGAGGCAAGCGTCGAACTGCACCTTCGTAGACGTCGCCCGGGACCTTGACTGCCACGTAGCTGGCCAGGCGAAACTGCACGCCGCACTGCGAGAAGACGTCATCGGGAGCCACGTAGGTGCCACCGCCTTCTGCTCTGATGAGCCGCAAGGGCCGTTGGCCGAACTCGAAGAGTTCTGGTGGGTCCTTCACCTGGAAGCCGAGGAACTCGATCACGCCCCCATTCGACTGCCGCGATACGTTCCGTGGTGGCAGGCCGTCCATCAACTGCAGCGCCCTTGCAAATCCTAGCTTCGGCGCCCCACCCTCCGGGTACGCCTCGATGATGGACACCGCACGGATCTCGACGTCTTCCTCGAGCGCCCAGTTTTCCTCGTCCGGCAGCCAGAGCACGTCTGCGACCGTGCTCGAGACCGCGAAGCTCTTTCGCCAGCGGAGGTTCGTCGGCTCGTACCCGAGGAAAAGACCTTCCGTCTTGAAAGGCACCACCATCCCCCCGGTGTAGACGCCGGGGACGGAGATGAAGGTGTGCGCGCGTTCGCCGGTTGGGGCAAAGTCGGGTGAAAATGGGTCTGTTCCCGAGACGGTGGTCCACAGCTCCATCTCGAAGTTCCAGGTGGCGCTCGCGCTCAGAGGATCACTTACGCTCACTGGACGTGGTGTTCGTTCGGCCTGCTCGATGGCCGAGAGCGATACGCTGAAGTCCGGGAGCACCTGCCACGGATTGTCGCGCTGAGAGCGCCACTCGCCCGGAGCAATCTCCCGCGCCTCAGGAGCCTCCTGTCCGGAGGCGACCGCGGTCGTCAGCAGGAGCACGATGCCCCAGGCGGGCGAACCCCTCCGTCGAAGAACCGGTCCAAGCTGGACCAGTGAGTGAACCCTGCGACCCGTTGTGTCGTAAACCCCCATAGTGCATTCAGCGCTACAGGACGGGCGGTGTGGTAGTCAAGCGCCAATCGAACGAGCGTAGCCGCAGTCGAGTGATGAAATGATTTCAGCAGCCGAGTCGTGCTCCCTTCGAGAACGCGCGCGCAGTGATTGCTTAGCGCGCTGTGAGCGAGCGCCCCGGCGCTCACCGATCGGCCAACGCCCGCCGGACCAACTGCGCCGGTCGGCCCGAGAGCGGCAGAGCGAGCGCCAACTTCTGGCCGACGGGGCTCATCTTGCGCCAGGTCTTCTCCACGATTTCGACGACCTTGTCGTCTTCGTGCTTCTGGGCGAACTCGCTGTACTCCTGCTCCAGGAAGCAGAGACAGAGGGCGTCCTCCATGGCCTGGACGTCGGGGCTCGTCTTCAGGTTCTGCTTCAGGTTGATTTCGCGCACGGCCTGCACCGTTGGCTCGTCGAAGCCGAGGCCGCGCAGGATCTCCGTGCCGGCGTCGGCGTGCATCTTGGCGAGGTCCTTGCGCCACTTGAGGTAGCCGATGCGGCCTTGATCGTAGTCGCTGCGCGGGATGCGCCAGCGCATGATGTGCTGACAGCGCGCGGCCAAGAGGAGCGGCGTGCCGGGAGGGCTTTTCACCTGACGCACCCAATGCTCCAGCCGCTCCGCCATCCAGAGCTCCCGTGGCTTCTTGCCGCCGGGCGTGTCGACGGAGCTCGGATCGGCGGCGTTTTCCGCGTTCATCTTGGCATGCGCCAGAGAGATCCGTTCCGCCGTGTCCATCGCTCGCCGACGCTACAGCTTGCCAGGTCCGAGTGGAATGCCTTTGCCGTTGGTGTCGATCGAGCCGCTCATGCGGGGGCTCTCCACGTAGATGCGCGCGCGCACGGAGGTGCCGAAGGGCAAGAAGCGCCGCACCACGAGCTCGCGGATCCAGCCGTCGGTTGGGTCCACGGCCTTCTGAGCAACGGGAAAGGCGCTGGCGATGGCGGCGAGGTCGATCTCGCCTGGCGCAAAGCCATTTTCTGCGAGGTTTCCGTTGCCGTAGACGGGCACCTGCACCGGTGGATCGACGACACCGGTGGGCACGGCGAGCTGGGCCCCAGCCGGCGCAGGCTTTTCGCGATAGCGAAGCGCCGTCACGCCCTGATCGACGATCATCTGCATCTCGACGCTGGTCGGCGTGGCTCGCACTTCGAGCAAGGCCATGGTCTTCGGCAGATGTGGCTCAAGCGCACGCAAGGCGCGCGTGAGCAGCGCACCATCGAGGGGGACCGGCGCAGAGCGCAGGGGTGCGGCTGGTTCCCGCGATTCGACCTCGGGTTTTTCCGCCCTGCACCCCCAGGCGAAGAGGACGACGGGGAGAAGGAGGCAGGCCGTGCGCACGGGTTCCTACTCGGCCCCGGCGTCAGAGGGGCACGTTGAAGTCCCGCAGGGCTTCGTTCAGGCTCGTTTTCTTGTCGGTCGAAGCCTTGCGTGTGCCGATGATGAGCGCGCACGACACCATGAACTCCCCTGCCGGGAAGCGCTTGGGCCGCATACCGGGGATGACGACGCTGCGGGCGGGGATGCGGCCGCGCAGCTCTTTCGGCTCGGTCCCCGTGACGTCCAGAATGACGGTGGAGGCGGTGAGGGCGACGCCGGCGCCAATCACGGCTTCCGTCTCGACCAACATGCCCTCGACCACGATGGCCCTACTGCCGATGAAACAGCCGTCTTCGACAATCACCGGCTGGGCGCCCGGGGGCTCGAGGACTCCGCCGAGACCGACGCCGCCGGAGAGGTGGCAGTTCTTGCCGACTTGCGCGCACGAGCCGACCGTCGCCCAGGTATCGACCATGGTTCCCGCGCCGACGTAGGCGCCGATGTTGACGTAGCCCGGCATCAGAATGGATCCGGCCTCCATGTGCGCGCCGTAGCGCACGGTTCCCGGCGGGACGACGCGGATCCCCGCCTGCTCGAGGTTGTGCTTGAGCGGGATCTTGTCGCGGAATTCGAACGGACCGATCTCGTGTGTGCTCATTTCTTGCACGCCGAAATACAGAAGCACGGCCTGCTTCACCCATGCATGCGTCGTCCAGTTGCCGACGTCGTTCTGGGTGGCGACGCGCAGCGTGCCTTGGTCCAGTCGCTCGACGACCTCGAGCACTGCCTGCCTGTGTCCGGGCTCGGAGAGGAGCGTCCGGTCGGCGTACGCAGCTTCGATTCGCGTTTTCAGATCCTGGTCGGTCATGGGCTTTCTGCTCGTGGTCCAGCGCGAGTGTGCGTCCAGGCGCGGGCCTTTTCAACCGGCTCCCCGCAGCAGGCGCGTGCGCGTCACCTGGCGGACTGGATGGCAAGCACGATGCGATCGTCGCCTTCTCGCGTCGGCCGGGCCCCGATGCGTGCCAGCACCCAGTGGGCGATCTCTCTGGACGGAGGTAGCGGAGCATGAAACGGGATCATGCAGACGAGGCTACCGGCCGCACTCTCGGCGGGCGGACGGAACTCCAGGCTCACCAGGCCCGCCCCTTCGCGCATGACGTGGAGCGCAGGCGCCACCTCCTTGCGGCTGACTTCGGCAAGCAGGCTGATCGCCCCCAGGGCCGCACGGGGCGGCAGTGTCACGAGCACCTCGAGCGGTGCACCGAAGACCAAGAGCCGCCGCAGAGGGCGTGAGCTACCGTGGTCGGGACGGGAGGAAAGCAGCTCGCCGAGCGGCAGCGTCACGCCGCCGCCGGTCACGCTTTCGAGCACCAGCTCCCAATGTTCGACGACGCGAGTGAGCTCGGGCGTGATCGATCGCACGTGTCGCTCGAGCGTCAGACGTCGCTTGGCCGTGAGAGCGCCGCGGCCAAGCGCGAGCGCTCGTTCGAGCTGATCGAACAGGCCGCGAGCATGACCAGCGAGGGCGCGCAGCGGCGCTGTGCTGCCGGACTCCGTCTCCAGGAGCGCGAGCAACCCCACGGTGTCTTCTCGCATCGGCCGAAGGACCTGGTTCACCTCGGGTAGCAGGCCTTCGATCACCTTGGGCCCTGCGTGGATGGAAGCCAGCAGTTGCTCGAGGTTGCGAATCGCGGCGAGCGATTCACGCTGCCGGCCGAGCCGACTCGCCAATTCGGTGTGGGCTGACTTCGGCACGCTCGGAGGGGGAGTATAGTCCGCTCGGCTGGCCCACTGGCAGGGGTTCGGCCCTCCCAGCTTTCCTGTCAGCGGAATCCCTGCGTTCGGACGCAAGCCCGAAACAGGCGACGCGGCCGGCCTTGCTGCCTCAGGAGGCTGCCTGTGTCAGCCAAGAGGCTGGGTCAGCCCAGGAGCTCGTTGCCGGCGAAGAAGTACGAGCACTCGATGGCTCCGTTTTCCGGAGAGTCGGACCCGTGGACGGCATTTTCGGCCACGTCGGTGCCGTAGAGCGCGCGGATCGTGCCCGGGTCGGCGTTCTTCGGGTTCGTGGCCCCGATCACCTGCCGCCAGTGAGCGACCGCGCCGTCCCGCTCCAGAGCCAGCACGACCACTGGCCCGCGCGACATGAAGGTGCAGAGCTCATCGAAGAAACTGCGAGCCCGGTGCACGGCGTAGAAGCCTTCGGCCTGGGCGCGGCTGAGCGTGAGCTGGCGCATGCCGAGCACACGGAAGCCTTCGTCCAGCACGCGCTGGAGCACCAGCCCCTGCTTGCCGCTGGCAACCAGGTCGGGCTTGAAAATGGCGAGGGTGCGCTCCGTCATGTTTCCGGGCGCCCTTATGCCACAGCCGGGCGCTGATTCAACCTGGCTGCGCGGTGCTGCGGCGCTTCGACCGCGTCCGCAGGGCCGAGAGCGCCGCCAAGCCGAGCAGAAGGCCCAGAAGCGAACCGATGGGCCGTCCCCGCGCGTCGCCGAACCTGCCGCTCGCCGCGACTTGGCAGCCGGAGCTCGCCGGCACGGCATAGTCCAGCTCCTCGCAGTCGATCGTGGGCGTGACGGCATTCACTAGGGCGAGGCGGCCGTCCGTCGCGGCGCCGAAATGCTCGATCAAGTCTCGTGCCGTGGCGCCGAGGTTGCTGCAGGCCGCGCTGTCGAAATCGACGCCGCCCGGGTCCAGGAGCAAGAAAGCGACGCTGAAGGTCGTGCGGGCCTGCTCGGACCCGGGCTGACGCGGCCCCTCGGCGGCGATGACGTCCTCCACGGTGAGGGCAGTCCAGCTGCCGGGCAAGGTCAGCGGCTCGCAGGTCTGCGGTGGAGAAAAGCGGGTCACCGGGGCTCCATTGCAGTCTCGTGCCTGGGTGGGCTCCGGGGTGAGCAGGCGAAACGGGGGCACCTCGTCCGCGGCGTAGGCGCCCATCAAGTAGAGGTCGAGCGGCGAGTAGCGCTCGGCGAAGGCCGGCGTGTCCGTCGTCGGGTCCGCCTCGTCGGGTCCTGCGCCGCCCTGTCCGCCGCTAGCCTGTCCCCCGTCCCCTTGCCAAGCGTTGCCCTCGAGCGGAGAGCCCGAGCTGTCGAGAAAATACGACCAATGGCCGCCCTGGCGCCCCGTCAGGTCGACGTCCACACCGCCAGCGAGCGCGTGCACGCGCGCCAGCCAGCGGTGGCCGAGCTCGTGCAGGAAGGCAGAGCGAAACTCCTCTGGATACTCGAACCAGTAGGGCAGGTCGTTCAGGAAGGCGACTCCTTCGAGCGCGGTCTCGGGATCGTAGTCGAACACCTCGCTGGCATCGCTGCGCTGATAGCCGATGCCCGTCACGTCGTTGGCGAGCGCTGTGTAGTAGATCGACGAACAGGCCAGTGGGCGCGCGGTCAAGACGACCGCCAGGTGCGGGTCGAGCTCGACTTCCGCGAGCGCTTCTTTCACCAGTGCCGGCAAGGGGCCGTCCGCACGCGGCGACAGACATCCGACCTCGCCACTCTCGCCCGGCACGTAGACGAAGCCGTCGGCGAGGGTCGCCTCCGCGTGCGCTGGCGCGGCGCAGAGTAAGCAGCCGAGGGCGACAAAAAGCGGAAGGCCCCCCGCACGGGGAGCCTTCCAAGCAGGCCATCCCTCCGGGCCCACCTCAGAACGTGAACGACTCGCCCGTGCTGGCGGTGCAGCTGCCCGACTCGGTCGTGTACGTGCAAGTGAAGGTGCCATTTTCACCGCTGATGGTGAGCTCGCCGGTGCCAGCGCTGTAGTAGCCGCTGACGGTGTACGTCATGCCGTCGTACTCCACCAGGTAGGTCATGGTGCCGGTGGCCACGTTGATGCAACCCGAGAAGCTAGCGCTCACGGCGCCCTGATCCTCGCACACGGCGTCGATGTCGTAGCTCATGCACTGGCCCCACTCCGCGGTGTCCGTGAGGAACATGTTCGAGGTGCCGGTCATCACGCAGCCGTAGTCGCCGCAGTTGTTGTAGCGGATGAACATGTGCGTCTCGGCGATGTTGAACGAGGCAGAGCCGCCGCCCGGGCAGGCGGCCGAGCCGGACTGCGCTTGCGACTTCTGGCGCACACCGCCGAGCGAGCCATTGGCCATGCTGTTCTCGAACTCCGCGGCGACGCCCGTGGCCGTCGTCTCGTCCACGGTGCCGGTCGGCGACTCGATGGCCCCCGTGAGCGCGCTCAGGCTCGTGTAGCCGGCAGCACCCGAGTTTCCGCCGCCACAAGCCACGGCAGCCAGACCTGCGCTGCCCACCAAGAGTGCGTAACCAAGCTTCTTCTGACCCATCTTCGTTTCTCCTCGAAATCCCATCACCAGAGGTTCTTCTCAGCTCACGAGGGGCTGGAATCGACCGGGCTACGGCGCTCCCTTCGGCAACCTTCCCCGCTGTCTTCCCAGACCCACCGCCTACCCAGACCCACCGCCGCGGCCCGGAGGCCAAACGACAAGCAGCTAGGCACTAGAGCACGGGCCTTGGAAAACCGTCAAGCAGCAATCCCGAGACACGGGATTCTTGCTGCGGTGCTGGACGCGTCGGCGGGGTAGACGGGGTTAGAGCGCGTCGATGATGGAGTTCAATGTGGGACTGGGTCGCATGGCGGCCTCGGTCTTCGCGCGGTCGGGGGCGTAGTAGCCGCCGAGGTCCAGCGGCTGGCCCTGCGCGCCGAGGAGCTCGCGTTCGATTTGGGGCGCGCTTTCGGACAGCGCCTTGGCAATGGGCGAAAAGGTCGCCTGAAGCGATGCGTCTTCGCCCTGCGTCGCCAGCGCCTCGGCCCAGTAGAGAGCGAGGTAGAAGTGGCTGCCGCGGTTGTCGATCTCGCCCACCTTGCGCGCGGGTGACTTGTTTTCGAGCAAGAACTTCATGATGCCCTGGTCGAGCGCCTTCGCCAAAACAGCGGCGCGCGGCAGGTGGTGCTGCTCTGCCAAGTGTTCGAGCGAAGCGCCGAGCGCCATGAACTCGCCCAGGGAATCCCAGCGCAGGTAGCTCTCTTCCACGAACTGCTGCACGTGCTTGGGCGCCGAGCCGCCGGCACCCGTCTCGAACAGGCCACCGCCGTTCATGAGCGGCACGATGGACAGCATTTTGGCGCTGGTGCCGAGCTCGAGAATGGGGAAGAGGTCGGTCAAGTAGTCGCGCAGCACGTTGCCAGTGACGGAGATGGTGTCCTTGCCCGCGGCGAGCCGCTCGAGCGTCACGCGGGTGGCGTCGCGTGGCGATAGGATGCGAATGTCGAGCCCTTTGGTGTCGTGCTCTTCGAGGTAGTGCGAGACTTTGTCGATCAGCACGCGATCGTGAGCTCGGCCCTGATCCAGCCAGAAGACGGCCGGCGTGCCGGAGAGGCGCGCCCGCGTCACCGCGAGCTTCACCCAGTCGCGAATGGGCGCGTCCTTGGTTTGGCAGGCACGCCAGATATCACCGCCTTCCACTGCGTGCTCGAGCAGAACCTTTCCGTCCGCATCGACCACGCGCATCGTGCCGGCTGCCTTGGCTTCGAAGGTTTTGTCGTGGGAGCCGTATTCTTCAGCGGCCTGCGCCATCAGGCCCACGTTGGGCACGGTGCCCATGGTGCGTGGATCGAAGGCGCCGTGCGTCTTGCAGAACTGGATGACCTCTTCGTAGACGGACGCGTAGCTACTGTCCGGAATGACGGCCAAGGTGTCCTGCTCCTTGCCTGCCTTGTTCCACATGCGGCCGCTCGTGCGAATCATGGCCGGCATCGAAGCGTCGATGATTACGTCGCTCGGCACGTGCAGGTTGGTGATGCCCCGGTCGGAGTCGACCATCGCCAGGTCCGGACCCGAGGCGTAGGCCTCTCCGATCAGCTGCTCGAGGCGAGCTTTCTGGTCGCTCGGCAAGCCGTCGATCTTGGCCAGCACGGCGCCGAAGCCGTCGCTGGGGTTGGCTCCAATCTGCGTCAGGATGTCGCCCGCTTTCTGGAACAGCGGGGCGAAGAACACGCGCACTGCGTGGCCGAAGATGATGGGGTCGCTGACCTTCATCATCGTGGCCTTCATGTGCAGGGAAAACAGCAGCTGATGGTCGCGGGCGCGGGCCACCTGTGCCTCGAGGAAGGCTCGCAGGGCGCGCTTGCTCATGAACGTCGCATCCAGCACCTCTCCTGCCTGCAGCTTCAGGCCGTCCTTGAGCACCGTCACCGCGCCGTCGGTGCTCACGTGCTCGATGCGGGCAGTCGTGGCTTGCTTGGAGACGATGCTCTTCTCGTTGGCGGCAAAGTCGCCCTGCCCCATGGTGGCGACGGCCGTCTTCGAATCCTTGCTCCAAGCTCCCATCTTGTGCGGGTTCTTGCGGGCGAACTCCTTCACCGCTCGCGGTGCACGCCGATCGGAGTTGCCCTCGCGCAGGACCGGATTTACTGCGCTGCCTTTGACGCGGTCGTAGCGAGCCTTGATGTCCTTCTCGTCGTCGTCCTTGGGCGCTTCGGGGTAGCTCGGCAGCGCGAAGCCCAGTGCTTGGAGCTCGGCGATGGCGGCCTTGAGCTGCGGAACCGAGGCGCTGATGTTCGGCAGCTTGATGATGTTGGCTTCGGGCAAGAGGGAGAGCTGGCCGAGCTCTGCGAGCGCGTCGGCGCGTTTTTGCTCCCCCGGCAGGCGGTCGGCGAACGCAGCGAGGATGCGGCCGGCGAGTGAGATGTCCCGAGTCTCGACGGTCACCCCTGCTGCTTTGGCGAAGGCGCGCACGATGGGCAGGAGAGAATAGGTAGCGAGGTACGGGGCTTCGTCGGTCTCGGTGTAGATGATGGTGGGGCTCTGGGACATGCCAGGGGCGAGATACCGGCCGTGCTCGGGCCTGCCAAGCCTGGCTCGCGACACCGCGCCAGGACACAGCCAGCCGGGGGGTGCCCGGACCGGAGAGGCAGGCCGAGCCAGCACCGCCGAGGCAGGAGCCGCCCGGCCGGAAAGCAGCCTGAAAAGAAATACTCACGCGTTCTTCCAGCACGGTCCCCGCCCGCCGCCTGCGGCCACGGGCCCCCTGGTCATTTCTACTGCCACCTGGGCCCAGGAAATTGTAGGGTTGGCTCTGGAAAATGGCGGACGAAGACGACCTGCGGGGTCGAGTCATTGCGGGTCGGTACCGCCTGAGCACCAAGCTCGGGCAGGGCGGCATGGGCAGCGTGTGGCGCGCTGAGCATTTGGCCCTCGGCTCGGAAGTGGCGATCAAGCTCATCGATCCGGCAGTGGCCGAGAATCCGGAGGTCCGAGCGCGCTTCGTCCGCGAAGCGCAGGCCGCCGCCCAGCTGCGTAGCCCGCATGTCGTTCAGATCATCGACTACGGCGTCGACGGGGTGACGCCGTTCATCGCCATGGAGCTCATGGTCGGCGAGTCCCTGTCCGATCGGCTGGATCGCGTCGGGCGGCTGAGCCCTCAGGAGACGGCCCGCGTCATCACGGAAGTGAGCCGCGCGCTCGGCAAGGCACACGAAATCGGCGTCATTCACCGCGACCTGAAGCCCGACAACATCTTCCTCGTTCACAACGACGACTCGGAGGTCGCGAAGGTGCTCGACTTCGGCGTAGCCAAGAAGCAGGCCTACGGCACCGAAGGCGCGGGCATGACCTCGACCGGTGCGGTGCTCGGTACGCCCTACTACATGAGCCCCGAGCAGGCGGAAGGGCTCAAGGATCTCGACCATCGAACGGACATTTGGGCACTGGGGGTGATCACCTACGAGTGCATGGTCGGCGTGCGCCCGTTCGACTCGGAAACGCTCGGTGGCCTCTTCCTCGCGATCTGCACGCGGCCCAAGCCCGTTCCCTCGCGGCTGGTGGCGGACTTGCCCGCGGGATTCGACGAGTGGTTCGAGCGCTGCACCGCGCGGCTCCTGCCCGACCGGTTCGCTACGGCCCGCGACGCGGCGTCCGCCCTCCGGGACGTGGTCAACGGCAGCTACGTGGTCGCCAAGATGGCCGTCGGGGTGACCGACGCCACCATGGCTGGTGCTGGCGGTCGGAGCTCGAAGTTCGACAGCACCGCTGGCACGCGCAGCGAGGTGCTCGGCAACACGACGGCGCCCAACCTGAGCCGCACCGTGGGGCTCGAGCACGGCGAAGGCCCGCCCAGGCAGCCTCGCTCCATGGCGCTCCTGTTCGGGATCGTCGGGCTCGTGCTCGCGGCTGGCGTGGGCGGGTTCGTGCTTCTGAGCGGCTCGTCCGCCCCCCCCGACGAGCCTCTGGTGGCGGTGCAACCCACGGCGAGTCCCGCCTTGCCTGCGGCGCCGTTGCCAGCGCCGGAGCCGCCCCCACCCGCTGCTGCTCCTCCTCCCGCTCCCACGACCGAAGCTGCCAAGCCCGAAGCCTCAGCGTCGGCCGCTTCCACGTCGGCGGCGCGCAAGACCCGCACCGCGACCACGTCGCGGACCAAGACGACCACTGCTTCGCCAGCGCCTCCGGCCACCGCCAAGCCGGCTACCAAACCGGAGTCCACCAAGCCGGCGAGCACTACCTCGAAGCCCGCCACCGTCAATCTCGGCATCTGAGCCGGGGAGCGACTCGACCATGCGTCCTTCGCGACAAGCCATCGGTCGAGTTTGGGCGCTCGGTCTCATGATCTTCTTGGTCGTGGCTCCTGCACTCGCGCAGGAGGTCGACAGCGCCGCTCGCGGAGCTGCCCGCAGTCTCGGCTACGAGGGGATCCAGGCCTACCAGGCAGGCGACATCCCGACCGCGGTCGATCGACTCGAGCGGGCCTATCGGGTCCTGCGCGTGCCGTCGCTTGCTCTTTGGTCGGCGCGGGCTCTCGAAGCGTCGGGCAAGTGGGTCGAAGCCTCGGAGCGCTTCCTGGAGGCGACGCGCTTGCCCATCGAGGACAACAGTGACCGCAGCGTGCAGGAGCAGGCCCAAAGCGACGCTCGCGCTGCCGAAGCGGGGCTTCGTCCCAAGATCCCGCTCTTGGTGATCGAGGTGCGCGGCATTTCACCCAGCCTGGTGGACGTGTCGCGGGATGGAATCGCGGTGAACTCAGCGCTGCTCGGCAGTGGACTGCCGACGAATCCCGGAGAGGTCCTGGTCGTCGGCGTGGCTGGCGAGCAGCGGCGCGAGGTGCTGGCCACGGCCGTCGAGGGCCAGTCGACTCCGGTGGTCTTGGATTTCACCCCGAAGGCAGCCCCTCCCCCCGAATCGGTCCCCGAGGCCCAGCCCGCCCCGGCGGCTGCGGTGACGCCTGTCCCAGACGCCGCCTCGGGTGCCCGAAACGGGCGGACCCAGCGCATCATCGGCTGGGGACTCGTGGGCGCAGGCGGCGCCGGGGTGATTCTCGGCGTGGTGGCCGGCAGCGCTGCGCTTGCCGAACGGAGCAAGCTGGACAACTCGGGCTCGTGCAGCGGTACCGCGTGCGCCAATGGCACCGACATCGGCACGCTGAACACGATGCGCGTCCTCTCCAGCGTGGGCTTCATCGCAGGTGGGGTGCTCGCCGCCGGAGGCACGGCGCTCGTCCTGACTGCACCGAAGTCGAAAGGTGTCGCCGTCCGTGCGCGCCTCGGGATCGCGGCGCTCGAGCTCGAGGGCAGGTTCTGATGGGTCGTTTCACCTGGCCAGGCCGGCGGTCGCGGCGCTTCAACTGGGCGTTTCTCTCGCTCGGCTTGGTCTCGGCCGCGTGCTTCATCCCCGAGTACACGATCGATGGCGGCGTGACCGACCAGAGTGGAGGCGCGCCAAGCAGCTCCGGGGGCGGCGCCCCGAGCACGGGTGCCGCGTCGAGCTCCGGAGCGACGACCGGGAACGGCGGAAACTCGGCGGGTGGCACGGGAGGCGGCGGAACGGGAGGCAGCGACACGGGAGGACAAGGCGGGGAAGGCGGAGCGCCTCCAGCGTGGTCGTGCGCCGACGAGGAGTCGGACCTGCCGAGCTACTACAGCAACGGGACCCTCTGCGGGTATCGCTATGCGGCCCGGTTCCCGACTTCCGGCTCGAGCGCGCCCGAGGTGAATCCGCCCTGCCTGGCCAGCAACGGCTCCGACTGCTTCCGTACCGCCTACCCGTTCGTCACCGGCAACGTGCCCCCGAGCGCCGACCCCGTCTACCCGAACATCATCATAGGCATGGCTGCGAACCAGGCATCGGTTGGCGGTTTCGAGAGTTCCTGGGAGCTCGAGGGCTTTGGCATCGCCGTGGACTACACCGCAAACGGCGCCACCGTCCCCATCCGCATCCAGCTCATGTCGGGAGCTGACATCTACTGCGCCCATGCCATGCCCAATGAGCCGCTCGCCTGGGAGGATTTCCGCTCCGAGTGCTGGAATCCCGCCAGCACCGGCACGCTCCAGGCTGGCGACACGATCGACGAGCTGCACATCCTGGTGACCTCGACCGACACCCAGCAGTACATCAGCCAGCTCGATATCAATTCGATCACGATGCTGCCCGATGAACCGGAGCTTGCTTGCGACGGTTGCGCCATGCTCTTCGTTCCCTTCGGAGCGGCACCCGTCGCGGGGGCCTACACCGACTACAACCTGGACCTCGGCATGGCGTACGACCTGGGCGATTCGGGTATCCGCTTGCGTGCCCGCGTTCTGGTCGAAACGGCAGGCACGACCGGCGGGCTGCAGATTGTCCTGCGGAGCTCCGTTCCCGGCGATCCGAAGGCCTACTTCTGGCACGACTCCGCTCTGATGGAAGGCTGGCACGACCTCGTCATCGCACCTGCCCAAGGCGAGACGGCTAACGGCTTCGACGCGGGCCAGATCGACGCGATTGGCTTCAATCTCACGACCGGGACGCCACCCGCTGGTGCAGTCACCGCAGATGCCACCGTCTACGTCGACTCCATCACCTTCACGGGAGACGTGCCCGCTGGGCTCGAGGACATCCTCTTCGATGCCGACTTGGAGGGGCTCACGCAGGACATGAGCACGGACGTCGACGGTTCCACGCTCACCTGGGTGACCACCGAATGCCCCGAGCAGCAGCCGCTGGACGGTGACCCGTGCGGTCTCCTCGCGGGCATGTGCGACTTCAGCGGTGGAGACACCTGCATATGCAGTGGCCAATGGGAGTGGGCGTGCTTCTGACTCGAGAGCGCGGCCCCAGACTTTTCCGAGGACTCGTCACCCTGAGCGCCCTCAGCCTGCTCGGTCCGGGGCTTGCGTCCACGGCTTGTGGTGGCGGCACGGCGCCCGATGACATGGGCGGAGCCGATGGCGACTCCGGCGGCGGCACCACGAGCGACGGCTCGGGTGCAGCGTCTGGCTCGGGCGCAGCGTCTGGCTCGGGCGCAGCAATGGGTAGCGGTGGAGACGGCGGGAGTGACGGTAGCGGCGGCGTGCCTGCAGGGGGCGGGAATCCAGCAACGGGCGGCGCGGAGCCCGGCAGCGGAGGCGAAGGCGGTGCGCTCGGTGGAGCAGCGGGCGGCTCCGGCGTGCTCGAGGCATGCAGCGGCCGCAGCGACGGTGACGTCGTGTGCGCGGACGACGGCGTCACGCTGCTCGAGTGCGAGGAAGAGCTGACTCAGGCCAGCGCAGTGGGCGAGTGTCCGCTCGGCCAGGCGTGCTTCGACGGCGAGTGCTCGCAGGCGAGCTGCGCCGGGCTGGCGGAGGACTGCGGCCCGGCAGAGGACGAGAGCTGCTGCGAGAGTCCGCTGGTTCTCGGCGGCACTTTCGATCGGGGCGGCAGCGACCAGCATCCGGCTACGGTCAGTGATTTTCGTCTCGACCGTTTCGAGGTCAGCGTGGGTCGGTTGCGACGCTTCAGGACCGCCTGGGAGCGCGGCTGGCGTCCGCCTGCCGGTTCGGGCACGCACGAGCATTTACGCGGTGGCGATGGCTTGGTCACCGACCTGGACCTGGACGAGCCAGGTTGGGATGCCGCCTGGAACGACCTGGTCGACGTTGCTACCTACTGGATCGCTGGCGGCGACGGTACGTGGACCGAAGAGCCGGGCGATCGCGAAAACTTCGCGATGAACTACGTGAACTGGTACGACGCGTACGCCTTCTGCATTTGGGACGGCGGGTTTCTGCCGAGTGACGCCGAGTGGGAGTACGCGGCCGCCGGCGGCGACGAGGAGCGCATCTACGCCTGGGGCGATGCGGACCCCACCTGCGACCTGGCCAACTACGAAATCTACGGCCCCACCGGCTGCGAGCCCGGGAATCGCACCACGGTGGTCGGCAGCCGCTCGCCGGCTGGCGACGGCCTCTGGGGGCAGGCCGACCTGACCGGAAACGTGCAAGAGTGGACGCTGGATGGGATCGGCGTGACCGCGTATCCCGAGCCGTGTGAGGACTGTGTGACGACGCCCGTTGGTGACAATCGCATCGACCGTGGAGGCAGCGCCTACAGCACGGTCTATTTCCTCCAAGTGGCTCTGCGCTTCGGTGGCAACCCCGACGAGGGCTACGTGCACCTCGGCTTCCGCTGTGCGAGGTCGCCATGATGTCGCGCAAGACGCTCTGCCTTGCGGCTTGTCTCGGCCTGGGGCTCCTTTTGCCCGCTTGTGGCGGCGGGACGCAGTCCCCTGGCTCGGGTGGAGCCAGCCCAGGGAGCGGCGGTGCAGTAGCCAGCGGCGGAGAGGTGTCGAGCGGAGGTGCGGCTGGTAGCGGCGGCGACCCTGGCAGCGGCGGTGACGCGGGCAGCGGTGGCACAGTGGCTACTTCGGGCTGGGAGGAGGTGCGCTGCTGGCAGAACGATACGGTCCGCGGCTGCTACGCCAGGCTGGGCAATCTGTGGACAGTGGTCGTGCCGATGTGCGACGTGGAAGGCGAGCCGCGCGATCCGATGACCCAGAACCAGGAGTTCTGCTCCGAACCCGACGTTGCGGCCGGTTGGGACGAAACCTGGTGCGCTAGCGGCTCGTGCTTCGGCAGGCTCGGCGACTGGAGCACCGGCTTGTACGCCTCCTGTCAGATGCCCGGCGGGCTCGAGCAGACGCCAACCGAGGCCCTTTGCGACGCAGCTCCCGAGGAGCCGACGGGTTGGGAAGGTGTGCAGTGCCACACGTCCGACAACCCGACCGTCGAGACCCACTGCTACGGGCTGCGGGGCCTGTACTTCCCGGCTGGGGGGCTGCTCCCCACGTGTGCGCTCGAGGCCCTGTTCGCGGGGAAACCCTACATCATCGAGATCTCACCCGACACGATCTGCGACTGACGACAATGCTGCGCACGACATGGCTCCCCGCACTCGCCCTTGGTGCGGCACTCGCGTCTCCTGCCTGCGGTGGTGGTACCGGCGGAGCGGGTTCGGGTGGGGCGACCCCTGGTAGCGGTGGCGCCGCGTCGGGTTCCGGTGGGACAGCCTCCGGCGGGAGTGCGGCGGGTGGGGCGGCGACGGGCGGTGTGACGGCGAGCGGCGGTGCGTCCGCCAGTGGCGGCACGGGGTCCGGCAGCGGCGGCTCTACGAGCGCTTCGGGTTGGGAAGAGGTGCGCTGCTTTCAGTACCAGCAAACGACCACCCGCACTTGCTACGCGAAGTTGGGGAACCTGTGGTCGGTCGTCGCCCCGGTGTGTGGGGTCGAAGGCAATCCGCACTATCCGATGACCCGAAACCAAACATCGTGCGGTGGGGTGGACGATGGGGCGGGCTGGGACGAGACGTGGTGTGACGACCTCCAGTGCTACGGTCGCTTGGGCGATTGGCTCACCGTAGTCGGGGCCCCTTGCGACTTGCCGTCGCAGGCGCCGTCGGATCAGACGCCGACCGAGGCCTTGTGTGGTGCGGCAGCGGAGGCGCCCACCGTCTGGCAGGACGTCGCTTGCTATGAAGCGAGCAGTGCGACCTTTCTCATCTGCTACGGCTTCCTCGGGATCTACTACCCGACGTGGGGCCTGATTCCGAGCTGCCAGCTCGAGGCGAACGCCGCCGACCCAGACTATGTCGAGGTCACGCCGGACCCGACTTGCCCTTGAGCCCCACGCCTCAGACGAGCCGGCATCGACGAGAAGGTACTAGTCCAGCCTACGGGGCCAAGGGAGCCTTGGGCTAGGCCCACTTCTTTCTCTCGGGCTGAGCGGCTGCAACGAGCTCATCGGCAACCGATTGCCCACTAGCGGCGACGGGCAGAGCGGCGCAGGCGGCGTGGGCGGAAGCGGCGGCGACCCGGACAGCGGCGGCACAGGGGTCGCTTCGGGCTGGGAGGAGGTGCGCTGCTGGCAGAACGATACGGTCCGCGGCTGCTACGCCAGGCTGGGCAACCTGTGGGCAGTGGTCGGGCCGATGTGCGACGTGGAAGGCGATCCGCGCGAATCGTCGAGATCTCACCCGACACGGTCTGCGACTGACGAGCCCGACCTGCCCCTCTGACCACTCGCTCGAGCGAGCCACGTTGCTGCCGCGGATCGAGTGGTGACGGCGACATGGCGGACGAAAGCTCGAGCGACGCAGGCGCGGTCTATTGGCTGCCGCTCAGGTAGGGCGGGTCTGGGCAGCTCGTCAGTCGGTGCGCTGCAGCTCGATGGGCATGCCGTCCGGCGGGCTGCCGTCTTCGAAGAGACCACCAGAGAGCGTATCGGTCTCGGGATCGTAGGTCAGGACCAGCGCCTCCACGCTGAAGTAGTTCTGGTAGTCGGCGTACGTCTTGCCAGCCTCCCAAAACTCTGGCCAAGCGACGCTGGCGACGCACCCGGTGAGGGTACAGGCACAAGGATTCCCGTATGTGGCCAGGACGTAACTCTGGCTGATCGTGCGCCCCTCCGTCGTGCACACCTGACCGTCGCAGCTCGTTGCGTAGGGTAGGAGGTCGGCGCTGCAGTCGCTGCCCCGGAGGGGAAACGACAGCTGCAAGGGGCACCACTCTTCGTACGGCGCGTTGAGCGGTAGGGGGACGAGCAGGGTCGTCCCGTCGAAGCCCGCCCCGTGCAACTCGTAGAGAGCACCGATGGGGAGGGGATTCCCGAACATCTCGACGTAGGCGGTATCGCGCATGGGAGGCGGGACTGTCCCGCCCACTTGCACGGTGCCCTGGTGGTCTTCGTCGATCGTGAGCGTGAGCCGGAGAGTGTTGGAAAATGAGCCAACCCAACCGCTTGGTGCCAGGTCGCCAAAGTCGTTGGCGGTTGCCTTCCAGCGTGCGTGCGGGGCGAGCACCCTTTCGTCGTGGTCCGAGCAGTCCACGGTCGGACCAGCGCCGCCGCACGACTCGCAGGTCGAGCCGTCACCGCCCGTGCCGCCCACCTCGCCGACCATCACCTCGCCCATGCAGCCGGCCGTAGCCATCGCGGCGAGGATGGCGCGTGCAACTTCGTGTCCAAAGAGTGGTGCGAGCCGAGTTTTCATCATGTCCTCCGTGAAATCTACTCGGTTGATGTCGGCGCCCCAGTCGAGTCCTCACTGGAATCGTCTGTTCCACTGGCTCGGGCACAGGTTTTGTCCAAGCGCGACCCGTACATCGAGCCATCGCCGCGCGCCCGCACGCGCCTACCAACGTCCTCTGCTTCGCCGTCACGTCCCAGCGCACACAGGGCCAGCACTTCCGTCATGTCGCGCTCGGCGAGTAGCGCCCCGTCGGAGCGCAGCTCTGACAGCGAGCGCATGAGCCCGAGCGCCAGCGTCGGGTTTCCAGCAGCCAGCGCAGTTTGCGCCCGTCGGATGTACGAAAGCTCCTCGTAGAAACTCACGCGAGTGGGGGCCGCGTTCCGGTCTTGGCCGTCGCCCTCCCGTTCCGGCGAAGCGCGCGTCGCGGCCGTGACCCGAACCGCCGTCTTTTCCTCTGGGGACTCGGCCTCGAGTTCGCTCAGCCGGACCGCCTGCGGAGCGGCGAGCGCCTGGCCCGAGACGGGCGAAACCTGCGGAGGTGTGACCTCGCGCGCGGGCGCACCATCCACCGCGGGACGCGAGACGGCGATGCCAAGGCCAAAGCCGAGCGCACCGAACCCGAGCAGAGCGAGCGCCTGCTTGGCCCGGAGCCAGCCCGGACCGACCGAACCCCCAGCCGAAGCCAACGCTGCCGCCGGGGTGAGCACACCTGGCAGGCGTACCGATAAAGCGCCCAGGATGAACTCCTTACGGGCGTCGGACGGTACCAAATCACCGTACCCTTGCTGGAGGAGCTGCCGCTCCTCGAGATCGAGATCGTCCTCGTCCGTCCTCATCGCTGAGCCTCCCTTCGCTTCTGCTGTTCGAGAGCTACCCGGTACGCCCGCCGCAGGAGACGCACCCGCGACGCCACGGTGCTGGGGCTGATACCGAGCAGGCTCGCGGCTTCCGTCTGCCCGAAATCCTCCAGGAAGCAGAGCACGAACACGTCACGCATGGCGTCGGACAGCCCTGCACAGAACGCCTGCACGAACCGAGCGGCGTCCGAGGTCACGGCGTCGTGCTCGGGCGTGCGCAGGCTCGAGGCGTCGGTTTCGGACAGCTCGACGTGCTGGAGCTCGCGGGCTTGGCGGCGCCGGACGTTGGCGGCCACGCGGTAGGCGATGGCGTGGACCCAGGTCGTCACCCGTACCTCCCCGTCGAAGCTCGGGAGCTTCCGATGCACGATGACGAACACCTCCTGAACGGCATCGTCCAGCCAAGGCTCGCGGACGCCGAGCGTGCGCAGAAGGCGCCAAACCAGTGGAAAGCATTCGTGAAAGACGGCCGGAAACCCGAGCTCCGCTGCCGAAACGCGCGCGGACTGGCTCTCGTCCGTCCCGAGCGTGACGGTCGGAGGAGCGGGGGGCGAGAGGGCGCTCATTCGGCAAGTGGTTCATGTCGCCACGAGCCGGAAACCATCACCGCGGACCGAAGAAAACTTGGAGCCCGAGGTCCAAGACGACCCCCGGGGTCGGCTGATGCACCGTCTCCCCGCTGCTCACCACGAAGAGCGGTTGGGTAACCGGGACCGACAGGCGCGCACCCAGGGCAAGGGAGACGCGAGGACCGAAGAAGCGCGCTCCAGCGCCGGCTTGCAGGTCCACCCAGGGTACGGTCTGGGAGATGTCGCCCGGGGCCGCCTGTTGGGTCCAGAGCGCCCCCACGTCCACTGCGGCGCAGGGGCCGAAGGAGGTAAACCCGAAATCGCCGAGGAGGCAGGCACCGACACGCCCGGCCGCCAGCGAGTACGAGATGTCCCCCACGGCCCCGGGCGGAGTCTGCGTGACGGGCGGGAGGAGGCGAGCGCCCGCAGTCACGACGAGGGGCCCGTACTGGAGGCCGAGCTCGACCGCCGGCCCCACCTGAAAGTTCGGCAAGGCTCCGAGCGCGCCCTCGACACTTGCGCCGAGCAGCCAGGAGACGGGCCGCGCGGGTGGCTCGGGCGGGGGACCCGAGGATGCTTCCCTTTCGACCGGGTCGACGCGGACTTCCTGCACCGCTGCGGCGGCTGCCTCAATCTCGAGGGCCGGGGCGACGCTCGCCGCGGCCGGTGGGTCGACCGCGCGCGTCAGCTCGGGCCCGCGCTCCGGTTCGATGGCCAGGACGATCGTGACAGCCAGGAACTCGGCCGCGTCCCCACACGTTGCCACGCGCACGCGACGTTCGCCCACCGCCACGCCCACGCGAATCGCCACCAGGACCTCCCACTCCGTGCCAGTCCACTGCACCTCACCGCGCGCTTCGAGCTCGCCGGCCGGTGGCAGCTGTCCATTGAGCCAAGTCCGAACGCGGTCGAGCACGAAGTCGGCCCGAGGACACTCGGGCGGGGGCGACCAAGAGAGCCACGGCGCCGCGGCTGCTTCACTGGCTTCCGAAGGGGGCTCCTCAGCCCGCGCCGCGGTCGAGAAAGCCAAAATCGCCCCTATTGCGAGCAGGAATCGCACCTGGCCACGTGCTCTACCCCGCCTCACCGCGCCCATCGACTGGCGAACCTAGCATGGGGGCGGGCCCCAGCGGCGAGACGAGGCGACCGCCCCGCGGCGGCGGGCAGGGGGCGGGCAGGAGGCGAAACCAGACAGCCGGACAGGTTGGCACAGCGCTGTCGCGGCTAGCCCACGAGGGGCAGGACGCCGCCGGGTCGGCCGAAATGCGGGACGGCGTCGGAGGGAAGTGGGACTGCTGCAGAGAAGGTGGAGAGAGCGTGCGAGTAGTAGAGGCAGCCGAGGTCAGCCAGCGGCCGATCGGCAATGAACCGCGAGGCTTCGTCGAGGGCTGCGAGCCAGCCTTGCTTGGCCGTCGTCAGATCGAGCGGTTCAGTGAGCGCCAAGCGGCGGAAGTCCTCCGGCCGGTAGCGACCTTTGCGCCTGAGCAGATCGAGCAGCGAAAGGGGCGTGAAGCCCGGATCCTTCCCGCAGGCCGCCCAGATCAGTCCACCGAGGCCGAGAATGCGGGAGTGAGCGTCGATGGTGTCCAGGTAGTCCCGGGGCTCGTCGCGACCGACCAGGGCCAAAAGCTTGTTGATGGCTAGATCGATCGGGTGCAGCAGATAGCCAGCGCGCGCGTCTTGCACGACCGGGAGAAAGCGGAATGCAGTGTCGAAGACCCACTCGATCTTGGTCGACTCCGGTTCCCGTGACGCAATGGCGCGCACGAAGCCGGGTCGTTCGAGCAGGACGTCTACGACGTGACCGGCAGCGAGCAGCGTCGCGCGGTCGCCATCGAAGGCGGAGGCCACGCGGGCGGGGCTGTCATTGAAGTAGTCGAGATCGTTGCTGAAGCGGCGTGAGTTGGGCTCGATGTGGAGCGCCGCGCCGCCTGCGAGGTAGCTGTCCGGGGACCGACCTGCGGAGAGCAGGAGTGCTACCTCGGCTTGATACTGTGTTAGCGGCATAGGCGCGCCCCAAGCTCGAGACCCTCGCGACCTCCGAAGGTCATCAAGCGCTCCGCCACCCAGGGGACATCGGTGAGCGTGACGCGCAACCCGGGATCGAAGGACCAAAAACAGCGGGTGTGGAAGCGTCGGTAGGCCCGTCCTGCCTCGCGCACCTGCACGAGCGCCCGTGCCTGATCGGCGGACAACGTGCGTCGGCTCTTGCGGCCGCCGATTCGGCCCAAGCGACTGAGGTGGAGGCGCAGCGCGGCTTCCATCCCGCTAACGTAAGCCGCTTACGATAAAAATCAAGGAAAGTTATACATATACTACCCATCGGTCCGCGCTGGCCGTGGCCGAGATGGTCACTACGCTTCGATCTCACTCTGGGAAGTGGCTCAGCTGGCGCGACAGGGGCGCTTGCTATTGCAGGGAACGATCAGCGACTCGCTCACCGAGCTGTTGGCCAGGACGGGTGTGTCGGTCATCGACCTCAGCCCGACCATTGCCGATCTGACGACGGCTTTCGGGCCTGATTTTCCTCGCGATCCTGCGGATCGCATCATTGCTGCCACGGCGCGTGCGCACGCCTGGCCGCTGGTCACTGCTGACGAGCGCATCCGCGCGGCGCCGCAGGTGAAGACCATCTGGTGAGCGCTGCCGGGTGAGCGTCCGGACCGAGCCCTGCCGGCTCAGCCCTGCCCGAGCGAGTACTGCCGGAGCAAGCAACGCGGGCTAGAGCAAACTCTGCAGCGTCTTACCGAGATCGGCAGGAGTCGGGGCCACCTTGACGCCGGCGGCGGTGAGGGCGGCGATCTTCTCGTCGGCTGTGCCCTTGCCGCCGCTGATGATGGCGCCAGCATGGCCCATGCGCTTGCCGGGCGGTGCGGTCACGCCGGCGATGAAGCCCGCGACGGGCTTCTTCATGTTCTGCTTGATCCATTGCGCCGCCAGGATTTCCGCGTTGCCGCCGATTTCGCCCATCATGATGACGGCTTCCGTGCCTGGATCTTCGTTGAAGAGCTTCAGCACGTCGATGAAGTCGAGGCCCGCGATCGGGTCGCCACCGATGCCGATGCACGTCGACTGACCCAGGCCGAGGGCCGTCAGTTGGCCCACCGCTTCGTAGGTCAAAGTACCGCTCTTGCTGACCACGCCGACTTTGCCGGGCTTGTGGATGTGGCCGGGCATGATGCCGATCTTGCAACCCTGACCAGGAGAGCCGGGCGTGATGATGCCGGGGCAGTTCGGGCCAATCAGGCGAACCTTGCTGGTTCCGGAAGAGGACGTTTCGAGTGCGCGACGAACCTTGATCATGTCCATCACCGGGATGCCCTCGGTGATGCAGACGACCAGCTCGATGCCGGCGTCGAAGGCTTCCAGAATGGCGTCGGCTGCGCCGAGGGGCGGCACGAAGATGCAGCTCGTGTTCGCGCCCGTCTGCTTCACGGCGTCACTGACGGTGTCGAACACCGGCACCTTGACCTTGGCGCCCCCGGGGCCGTCGGCCTCGAAAACCTGACCGCCACGATTCGGCGTCTGGCCTGCCACGACCGTGGTGCCGTAGGCGATGCACTGAGAGGCGTGAAAGGAGCCTGCCGAGCCAGTGATGCCCTGGAAGATGACCTTGGTGTCTTTGCCAACGAGTACGGACATTTGTTTGTGGACCCTCGAGCAGGGAAGAATGCTGTTGTTTTTCGGGGGAACGGTGGGGAGCTAGCTCTTCACGGCTGCGACGATCCGCCTCGCACCATCACCCATGTCGTCGGCCGCCTGGATGGCAAGCCCGCTGTTCTTCAGGATTTCCTTGCCCTTCTCCACGTTGGTGCCTTCCAGGCGCACCACGAGCGGCACGGTAAGGCCGAGCTCCTTGGTCGCGGCCACGACGCCTTCGGCGATGACGTCGCACTTCATGATGCCGCCGAAGATGTTGACGAAGATACCCTTCACCTTGGGCGAGGAGAGGATCATCTTGAAGGCCTTGGTGACCTGCTCCTTATTGGCGCCGCCGCCGACGTCCAAGAAGTTCGCCGGCTGGCCGCCGTAGTGCTTGATGATGTCCATGGTCGACATCGCCAAGCCGGCGCCATTGACCAGGCAGCCGATGTTGCCGTCGAGCGAGACGTAGGAAAGCCCGGTCTTCTTGGCTTCGAGCTCCACCGGATCTTCCTCGTCGGTGTCGCGCAGGCCTTCCCACTCGGGGTGGCGGCCTTCCGCGTTCTCGTCGAGATTCAGCTTTGCGTCGAGGGCCACGACCCTGCCCTGCTTGGTGATGATCAGCGGATTGATCTCGAGCAGTGAGCAGTCTTCCTTCACGAAGACCTCGCCCAAGGCCAAGATGAGCTTGACCACTTCGGCCACGGTGGCCTTCGGGTCCGGCGTACCTTTGCCGACCTCGAGCGCGTAGGCGATCTTGCGTGCTTGAAAGGGCGTGAGGCCGAGGAGCGGGTCGACGTACTGCGTCAGGATCTTCTCCGGCGTGTGCGCAGCCACCTCTTCGATGTCCATGCCGCCCTCGGTCGAGGCCATGATGGCGATGCGCCTGGTCTCACGGTCGACGACCATGGCCAGGTAGAGCTCACGGGCGATGTCCTGACCCTGCTCGATGTAGAGGCGGCGCACCTTCTGGCCGGCGGGGCCCGTCTGGTGGGTCACGAGCTGCATGCCGAGCAGCTTTTCGGACCATTCCTTGGCTGCTGCAGCACCCTTCGCCACCTTGACGCCGCCGCCCTTGCCGCGACCTCCGGCGTGGATCTGCGCCTTGACGACGACGACCTCGTTCTTCGTCTCCGCGATGACCTTCTCGGCGGCCTTGGCGGCTTCATCGACCGAAAAGGCTGGGATCCCCAGGGAAACGGGAATGCCGTAGCGGGCGAAGATCTGCTTGCCTTGATACTCGTGGATGTTCATCGGGGGTCTTCTGGCTGGGGCGGCGCTTGGTGGGAGGACTCGAATCAGGTCGACTTCTTCACGACGTCGACCACGCTCTGCACGCTCGCCACGCTCTTTTCGAGCATTGCTTTTTCTGCGGCAGTGAGCTCGATCTCCAGAATCTTCTCGATGCCGCCGCCGCCGATGATGGTGGGCACGCCCATGAAGAAGCCCGAATAGCCATACTGTCCCGTGAGCAGGGCCGCCGACGGCAGAAGGCGCTTCTCGTCTTTCAGATACGCCTCGGCCATGGCGATGGCGCTCGAGGCTGGGGCGTAATAGGCGCTGGTGCCCATCAGCTTGACGATCTCGCCGCCGCCGGTGCGGGTGCGGGCAACGATGGCGTCCAGGGTGGGGCCGTCGATGAGCTGGGTCACCGGAACGCCGCTGATCGTGCAGTTCGACAGCACCGGCACCATGTCGTCGCCGTGTCCGCCGAGCACCATGGCTCGCACGTCCTTGACGCTGACCTGGGCGGCTCGCGCCAGGAAGAGGCAGAAGCGAGCGCTGTCGAGGACGCCAGCCATGCCGGCCACCAGGCTCGGCGCAAAGCCGGTGACGCGTTGGTACTCGTAGACCATGGCGTCGAGCGGGTTCGAGATGATGATCGAAAAGGCGCCGGGGCAGAACTTCTTGGCGTTCTCTGCCACGTTGCGGATGATCGGCAGGTTGATGCCCACCAGGTCGTCCCGACTCTGGCCCGGCTTGCGGGGCACGCCAGCGGTGACGATGAGCACATCGGCGCCCGCTACGTCCTCCCACTTGGAAGTGCCGATGACGGTCCCGTCGGCGTCCGAGAGCGTGCTGGCCTGCTCGAGGTCGAGGGCCTTGCCCTTGGCGAAGTCTTCCTTGGCGGGGATGTCGTAGAGCACGACGTCGCCGAGCTGCTTGGTGAGAGCGAGGTTGGCGAGCTCTCCACCGATGTTGCCTGCTCCGATCAGACCGATCTTCTTGCGTTTCATTGGGGCACTGTCCTTCAGCGTGCCGGAGCGAGCTCGCGCCGGCCAACGCGCCAGGCGAGTAGATCATGCGGGGAATAAAGACAACACACCCAGAGGGCCCTGCCGCGTCGCGGCCCTTCCCCTGGAGTTTCGTGCGGGTCCAGGAGGGACGTTTCGGGCAGGTGGCAAGCGCCCCCTCTGCTGGGCGCCCGCGCTAGCCAGTGCTTGCGGGAATGTTTCTGAGTCGGGGATCGGAAACGGCCCCTCGGTTCGGGCGCTCAGAAGACTCAGCGGTCGTGCTCGGAACGTGGCGGTGGGATGGAAGGGGCGCGAGGCGGTACCGACGGCGTTTGCGAGCCGCGGTCGTCAGGAGGCCGTGGAAACTTCGAGCGCCGTGAAAGCGGCAGGTTGGAGACGCGCGACAGATCGATGACCGGGCGTGCGTCCTCGGCCGCCATCAGGATGGCGAAAGGACGGGTGGTCGGGTTTCCTTCCAAGAGGATGCGCAGGACCATCGTCAGCGGCACGGACATGATCATGCCGAGCGGACCCCACAGCCAGCCCCAGAACATCAGGGATGCGAACACCACCAGTGGGCTCAGGTTCATGCGCCTGCCCATCACGCGTGGCTCGACGAAGTTGCCGATGATCAGGTTGACCAGGAAGAACGTCCCTCCGGCGAGCAGCGCCCCCGTGAAGCCTTTTTGCACCAGCGCCAGCAGCACGGCGGGGATGGCAGCGATGATGGCCCCCAGCGAAGGGATGAAATCGAGCAAGAAGGCGAGCAGTCCCCAGAGCAGCGCGAAGTCGATGCCCTGCAGGTAGAGCAGGAGCCCGACGACCACTCCGGTGGTCAGGCTGGTGTACGTCTTGACCACGACGTAGGCCTGGACGCGGCCGACGACGCTCATTCCCTGCGACAGATCGGCCGTCGGGTCGTTCAGGGCTGCCCGGATCTTGCCGGGCAGGTTCAGCACTTCGAACAGCAAGAGCACGGTGATGAGCAAGATGAGCACCGCGCTCGAGAACAGGTCTGCGAGCTGCGACACCAGCTGGGTCGCTAGCCCGATGACCGAGCCCGGCTCGATCATGCTCTGCAGCTTGCTGGACTGCACGTAGATACCGAAGCGTGCCAGGGTGACCGCCACCCGTTGGATGAGCTCGTTCAGGTCCTGACGGTACGCAGGAGCTGCTTGGATGAAGGCGTTCAAGCTGCCGATGACCAAGCCCATGACAAGGGCCGCTGCGATGAGCGCTGCTACCACGACCACCGGTACGGCCAGTGCGGCCGGCACCTTCTTCTTCTTGAGCCAGAAGACGATGGGAGCCGTGAGCGTCGCTCCAAAGGCGCTCACCACCAGCGGCACCAGGACGGGCTTTGCCTCCTTGAGCGCCGCGATCACGATCACGATGGCGGCAGCGCCCACCAGGTTGGTCACGATGGGAGAAAACCCGGGCGCGGGAGTCCCGCGGCGCTCGGCTTGTCTGCGCTCGGCTCCGAAACCGAAGATCGACAGGGGACCCAGGCTGACCCGCGGCTTGCTGTCGGTGTCGGGATCCGCTGGCTCAGCCGGCGGCCAGGACGGGGCTGCGCCAGGGACCGTCTGCCGATCGACCGCCGGCCATTCGGGGTCGCTCGGCTCCGCCATCACTTCTTCTCGGTGTGGCACTCCATGCAGCCAAAGCCTTCATGCGTGGCTGGGTCGTACGGCGCTTCGTCCAAGAGTGTCGCCATCTCCGGCACGACCACCTCCATCATGAACTTGGTGACCTCGGGATGCTTGTCCATCTCTTTCTTGTTGAGCGCGGGCAAGGCGGGGTTCGGCATGTCGAACTTACCGTCTTTGACGCCGGGGCCGTGGCAGGTCTTGCAGCCGAAGTCGGAGAACTCTTTGGCAGCGAACTCCTGGAACTTCGCCTTCATCGTGGGCTCCACCACCGTCTTCATGTGCTCGAGCTTTTCGCCCGGATCCATGGCCGAAAATGCCTTTCGCTTCCGCTCCGCAGGTGGAGCAGGCTCCGCGGGCGGGGGCTCCTCGTTCATGCTCTCGGCCTTTGCGTCGGGCATGGGGCCGGGTGGGTCCGAAGCCTTGGGTTCCTCGGCAGCTTTGGGGGGTGCCGCGCACGCGGCGACGCTCGCCAGCACGAGCGACAAGACGAGCCAGAGAGATGGCATGCGGGTGGGGCTTTCGGACCGATCGAACGATGTACGCAGCATGAACAGGGCTCCTCAGAGGGTGCACGAGCACCCCGTCAACATCAACTAGCCGCTTGGACTTTGGGTGTCGGGTGGGACGGGTCCGCCTCGTGCATCCGGTCGGCTACCGTCGTCTTTTGATGGCACAGGATGGTGGGGACGGGAATACGCGCCAAACTCTCGTGCCAAGACCTCGGCCGCGTTCCTGCCGCGCTCGGTCGTGGGTTCGTACACGTCCTCCGCGTAGTCGCTCCAATCGACGCTCTCGGCGCCGCCCTCCTGGATGTGCTTGGGATCGATGGCAGAAAGCAGCCGGCGCAGCTCCGCCATGTCCTTCGGCCGGCGGGATGGCGCCTTCTGCGTGGCGCACCGCACCAGCGCCGACAGGCCCTCGGGCAAGCCGTCCACGAGCCAGGTCACCGGCGGCACGGGTGAAAAGAGCTGGTGCCGCAAGAGATCCTTCTTGTCTCGGGCGTCGAACGGCAAATGGCCGGTCACCATGCGGAACATCACGACGCCGAGCGCGTAGACATCGGTGCGCTCGTCGACCGGCTCGACCAGGATCTGCTCTGGCGCCATGTACTGAGCGGTGCCGAGAATGCTCGTCGAATGCTCGTCCGCGTGCTCGTCGGCAAAGCGAGCCATGCCGAAATCCAGCACCTTGAGACTCGTGGGGGCGCCGATCGGGCCGAGCAGGAACAGATTGTCGGGTTTGATGTCGCGGTGAATCAGGCCGGCCGCGTGGACGGCTTCCAGAGCCACGGCCGCCTGGTCGATCAAGGGCAAGGTGAGCTCGAGCGGGCAAATCTCCTGCCGACGGAGGAGCTCGCCGAGGGTTTCGCCTCCGAGCGCCTCCAAAATCAGGAGCGGTGGCTCCCCCTCGGGTTCCTCGACGCCCAGCGCGCGCACGACGTGCGGGTGGGAGATGCGCGCCAGGGCGATGCCCTCCTGCACGAAGCGGCGGCGGAGCTCGGGCTCGACGGCGACGCTCGGCTTCATGCGCTTGACGACCACCAGCTCCGAGGTCTCGAGGTCGCGGGCCAAGTGCACGGTCGCAGTGCCGCCCTCACCCAGGAGGGACTCGACCCGGTAGCGCTGACCCAGGAGCGCGCCGAGCCCGGAGCGCCGCCGGACGGAGCTCGGAGAGGGGGGGTGCCGGAGCCCATCTGGGGACCCAGGGGGCTCGGAGGATGGGGGTTTGGGGGTGTCGGACACGGCAAATGAGACTGCGAACTGACTCATCACCTTCCGCCCGTATCAAAAGTGGCGCAAGAGGCCCAAGAATCCTTCAAAATTCTCCCCATTGCTGCTTCCCTTCCTGCCCTTCAGTAGAAGAGTCCCATGCGAAGAGTCGTTGTCACTGGAATCGGCGCGGTCAGCCCCGTCGGCCCGAACGCAGCCTCCACTTGGGAGGCCATTGCGGCCGGCCGGAGCGGCATCGCTACCATCACCCACTTCGATGCGTCCGACTACGCAGTCCGCATCGCGGGCGAGGTGAAAGGCTTCGATCCAACCGCGTACATCGAGAAGAAGCGCGTTCGCGAGAGCGACACGTTCATCCACTACGCCATCGCCGCGGCGGACGAAGCGGTCAAGATGGCCGGCTTCGAGCCCAGTGACGAGCAGAAGGATCTGGTCGGTACCATCATCGGCGTGGGGCTGGGCGGCCTCCCCTACATCGAGGCGATGGCGCGCACGCTGGTCGAGAAAGGCTCCAGGAAGATCTCGCCGTATTTCATTCCGGCCGTGATCTCGAACCTGGCGCCCGGCCAGCTCAGCATGCGCTTCGGGTACCGCGGCTCGAGCTTCACGACCACCTCGGCTTGCGCGTCCGGTGCCCATGCCATCGGCGAGGCGACGCGCGCCATTCGCTTGGGCGAGCTCGACGCTTGCTTGACCGGTGGCGCCGAAGCTTGCGTGACCGGCCTCGGCATCGCCGGCTTCGCTCAAATGCGGGCTCTGTCGACGCGCAACGACGAACCGGAAAAGGCCAGCCGTCCCTGGGACGCCGATCGCGATGGCTTCGTCATGGGCGAAGGGGCCGCCATGCTCCTGCTCGAGGAATACGAGGCTGCCAAGCGGCGCGGCGCACCGATCCTGGCGGAGGTCGCCGGATACGGCACGACCGCCGACGCCTACCACATGACGTCGCCCTCGCCGGAAGGCGAGGGTGCTCAGCGCTCGATGCGCATGGCGCTCCGGAACGCGCGGCTCGACGCCTCGGCCATTGGCTACGTCAACGCCCATGCCACCTCGACGGGTGTAGGGGACATCAACGAGCTCTTGGCCATGCGTGCCGTGTTCGGGGCGCACGCGCAGTCGGGCCTGCGCGTGTCCAGCACCAAGTCGATGACCGGGCACCTGCTCGGCGCCGCCGGTGCGCTGGAATCGGTGCTGTCGATCCAGGCGCTGAGCTCCGGCATTGCGCCGCCGACCATCAACCTCGAACAGCCGATTCCGGAGGCGGAAGGCCTCAACCTGGTGCCGCTTCGAGCCCAGGAGGCGCGCTTCACCGCGGTGATGAACAACTCGTTCGGCTTCGGCGGCACCAACGCCACCGTGATCTTTCAGCGCGTCTGAGCGCGAGGCCGCGCAGACGTCGCGGCAAGTCCGCCAACGACAGCGGCCAGAGAGAACGGATGGAACGAGCGGCTCGACCGAGCCGCTAGAGTGAGCCGCTCGAGCGGCCTGCGCGGGCGCTGGCTTTTGCGCTCTTCTGGGCCTTGGGCTGGACCGCGTAGCCCACCCAGCGCAGGCCCAGCGTCACCTGGTGCACCTTCATGGTCTGGCTGAAGTCGTGCGCGTAGGTGAGGGTCGGGCCGGCACTGAACGGGCCGAGGCGTAGGGGCTCGTAGAACGCGGTCAGGGCGACGTGGGAGGTCGCGCCGGCGTCGAGCGCTGCCGGTGAGAAGCTGGTCGCCAAAAGAGAGCCGCCTCCGACCCCGCCGTCGAAGGCGAAGCCGAGATCATGGTAGGGCCCTCCCCAGGCGAAAAAGGGGAAGACCTCCAGGTGCAGGATGGCCGAGCTAATCCCGCCTTGGGTCTCGCCCGCGCCCGCTGCTGCGATGCTTGCTCCCAGGCCCACCGTCAGCCAGTCGCGCAGGGCGCCGCCGCCCCAGAAGGTGACCGCGTAGCCGAAGAGCGGTCCGCTGGCGGAGAGGTAATTCGGATCTCCAATCTGCCCCGCCACGTTCGGGTAGCCGGCGTACCCCGCAAGTCCCGCACCCAGGCTCGCTCCGACCGTGAAGCCATCGCGCCGTTTCGCTTTCGGCGGCTGGTAGACCAGCATGGCCGGCGTGTCCTGACCTCCCGGCGCCGTGGCCGCTGCCGGCGCGCTCAAGCTCGAGCAGAGGGCGCCCAAGTAGAGGATGCGGCGCGCGGAGGGCATGGCCTTTCATAGCACGGCCTCGTGCGCACCAGGCCAGCGCGGGTGGAGCCGCTGTTTACGCTTTGCGCAGCGCGTGCAGGATGAAGTTGTTCAGGCCCCGTTCGATTGCCAGGGGTGGAACCTCCGAGCGCACGAAGTTGAACCCCGCCTGGGCCAGGATCCCCTTGATGCGTTCTAGCCGCCCGTCCTTGTCGTGGCCCTCCATCACGACCTGCCGGATCTTGGGCCAGGTGCTCGGCCCAATGCCGAGCAAGACCTCGAGCTCGGCTCCCTCGACATCGACCTTGAGCAGGTCGATGACGCCAATATCGGCTTTTTGGACCACGGACTCGATGGTGGTGAGCGGGCAGTCCACCGTGGTCAGGCCGAGCGTGCGATCGAAGAGGAACTTGCTGACCGGATTCTTGACGATGTCGGAGACCACGCGATTCGTCAGCTTGCCCGCGGCGCGGGCGAGGCCACCTGGCACGCGCGTGATCAGCTCGTCGAATTGGGTTCCCTTCGCTTGGAAGAAGGCGTTGAACTCTTCCTGCTTCTCCTCGATGTGCAGCGTCGTGTCGCAGGGCAAGCGCTTGAAGTAGTGGAAGGTGGCGCGCTGGGGGCCGTCGAGGCTGGTCAGGCCGGCCTGGTAGAGGTGGGCCGTCTTGGCATCCAGCAGCGGATTGCTGGAGACGTTGCGCTCGAGCGCCTCGTAGACCGGAGGGATCGGCTCGAAACAATGGAGCCGGATGGCCCCACCCGCGCGCTTTGCGGCGTGAAGGGCGAAGGCGCCGATGTTGGCGCCAGCGTCGAACACGACGTCGCCCGGGGCCAAGGTCACGCCGTGCTGGAAGTACTCGTCGATTTCGTCGATCAAGTCGCCAAACTGAGGGCCAGCACCGAGTGGGTAGTGCACCCGGCCGAGCGTTGGTACTTGTTTGGAAAGAAGCATGGGATCGCCAAGTTCGCCTGGGGTCGTCCGCTGGGCCCCGGCGCTCTCCTTGTCCGATCGGGTTGCCAGTCCGTCAAGGAACCCGGGTCCGAAGAAACTGGGAAGTTGACGGGCCCCAGGTCCGGCGATACCGAGAGCCTGGTGAAAGCCTTTGAATCTTGCTTGGGTGCGCTGGCCGTCGGCTGGGGGCTTCTCGCGTCCTTCGCGGCGCCCGGCTGCGCGCCGCAGCCGTTTGCACCCGAAGAGATCGACGTGATTGCAACGCGTCCCGGTCAGGGGACGGACTTCGGCAATCTGCTCACCTTCTCGATGCCGACGGACGTCATCGACCTATGTGAGGAACTGACGGACATCCCGCCGGGTGGACTCGGCGGAGCTGGCGGTGCGCCCGACCTGGAAGATTTCGACACCTGCGACCCGCCGGACCACTCCCTGGACGCCGTGGTCCTCGATGGCATCCGCGCGGAGCTGGAAGCGCTCGGCTACCAGGAGGTCGACAGCGACCAGGACCCGGACATCGCGGTGATGATCGGTTTGGTAGCGCAGGGCGACCTGCGCGTCTGGGAGACGGTGCCCTGGTGCTATGCACATGACCTGTTCCCCGGCTGCTGGGAGCCTAGCTATGCCTACCAGTATCGGCTCCCATTCGGCACGCTGCTGATGGACTTCGTGCTGCCGAGCGAGAGTGAAGACGAGCTCGTGAGTGCCTTCACCATGGTTCTGGCCGGCGTTGCCATCCCAGAGGCTGACGAGCAGCGCATGACCGACGCCATCGCGACCGCGTTCGACCAAGCGCCCTACTTGGCAGACGGAGGTCAGCCGTGAGCCGATCCCCCTGTCGCACTGGCCTGCTTTCGGCCCTCTTGGGGTCGCTTGCGATCCACGGCGTCGCTCACGCCGCCCCGGCGCTGCCTCAGCCACCGCTCCAGACGACGCCACCCGCGCCCGCGCCTGCTGCGCCAGCTCCAGCACCAGCGCCGGCTCCCGCGCCGGCCCCTGCTCCCGCGCCGGCCCCTGCTCCCGCGCCAGCCCCTGCGCCAGCACCCGCACCCGCACCCGCACCCGCGCCAGCACCCGCACCCGCACCCGCGCCAGCACCCGCTGCGCCGACTCCAGCTCCAGCGCCCGCACCTGCGCCGGCCCCTGCTCCCGCGCCGGCCGCTGCGCCAGCACCGGCTCCTGCGCCAGCAGGGACGCCGCCGCCGGTCCACGAGCCCAAGGACCAGGCCACCCCCAAGGCGGGCTCGGTGCCGAGCCGTACGGGTGCCGCCGGAGTCGCGGCCAATCGGCAGGCAGACACCGCCTCCTATCAGCAGCCGGGAACCGGCCACCTGGTGGAGGAAGAGGAGAAGCCGAAGAACTTCATGGTCGTCCCGCAGGTCGAAACGACGTTTGCGATCGGGTCGGCCGCCGAGTTCGCTGGTTCGTTCGGCGTGGCTGGTTTTGGCATCGACGCGCGTTACCTCGGCCTGCGTCCGTGGCGCATCGGTGGGTCCGTGTCCTGGCAGACGATCACGACCCGCCGCGAGGACTCGGTGTCATCCGGCGACGCCGTCTTCACCGGCACCATGATCAAGGAGCTTTCGTACAACCCCCTTCTGGCCAAGGTCGGCTACACGCTGAGCGAGGGAAAGAAGAAGGTGCGCACGTTCGCCGCGCTCGGGATTGGCGTCTCGCGCAGCCTGCGCCGCGTCGACACCGGAATCGTGTCCCTGTTCCAGGAGGAATGGCACTTCACCATGGCGCCCGAGGCTGGTGTCGAGATCCCGGTCGGTCCCGTGCACATCGTCGTCACCGGTCGCGGCGCCTACCTCGCTCCGTCCGGCGGGCTCGGCGACCAGCTCTTGTTCAATCTGTGCGCGGGCGTCGGGTTCGACTGAGCCGAAAGCTCGGTCCGCTCACGGCATGACTTCGCGCTTGATGGCGGCGGCGGAGATGACCGAGTTGTAGCAACCGGTCAGGCCGACGGTGAGATTGCTCACGTTACCCGTTTGGTTCAAGGCACCAGCCGACGCGAAGAGGAGATTGATGGCGCCGCCGGTGAAGCCACTGGCCAGGAGCGGGGTGAGCGGCGAAACCGCCGTGGCCGTACCGCTCGCGCCATGGCCGCCAGCCACGGCATAGACGTACGATCCGCTCAAAAGGCCCGTCAGCGAGACGGTCGCGTCCGTCGTCGCCGTGTCGCAATTCGTGCCGAGGGAGCCGGTGCCGGTATGGCCGACGACCCCGAAGGGCGCCGTCTGCTCGACGCCGGTGAACTCTGCAAGCTGGACCGTGATGGCGCCCCAGGTGGAGGTGTTGTCGAGGACGAGGGCGTTTCCGGAGACCAGGTCGAGCTCCGAATCGAGCATGTAGTACATCGCTACCCAGCTCGTGGGGATGCCCGTGGTCGTGCCGAGCTGGGTGAAACTGCGCGTGCCGTAGGTCTTGGTCGCGAGGTCGCACTCCGCTGCCGTGTTCGCCTTGCACATCACGCCCAGGAGGAGCAGGCGGTAGTTGTCCGTCGTATTGACGAGGGTGTACGCCGTCGAGTTGATGGCGGGGGTGGCGGTCAGGTCGCCGCTGACCAGGCTGGCGGATAGCCCCACGCGGACGACCTGGCGCGATTCGCAGCCGTTCGACCAGTCACCGTCGGTGTTGAACCAACCCGACGCGCAGGTGTACGTGCATGCGCCGCTCGTGCAGCCGCTGACCGTGGCGTTCGTCTTGTCGGTGCAGGTCACGCCGCCATCCCAGGTCGTGGTCGGCCCTGACGTGCAGCCGCCACAGTGCGTGGTGTTGCCGCTCTGAATGTTGACTTCGCAGCCGTCGCTCCAGGTGCCGTTGCAGTCGGCGAGGTTCGCGTCGCAGGTCGCGATGGCGCATGCGGGCCCAGCGATGCACTGAGCGGTCGCACCCGACACGTGCATGGTGCTCGTGCAGTTGGTGCCGCCGTCCCAGGTGGTGGTCGGTCCGCTGGAGCAGCCGCCACAATGCGTCGCCGACGTCGTGGTGTTGGCCTCGCAGCCGTTGCTCCAGGTGCCGTCGCAGTCGGCCAGGTTGGCGTCGCAGGTGGCGATGGAGCACGTGCTGCTCGAGCACTGGGCAGTGTTGCCCGTCGTGTGCATGGTGCTGGTGCAGTTGGCGCCGCCATCCCAGGTGGTGGTCGGACCGGACTGGCAGCCGCCGCAGTTCGTGGTGTTGTTCGAGATGTTGATCTCGCAGCCGTCGCTCCACGTACCGTTGCAGTCGGCGAGGTTCGCATCACAAGTGGCGATGGCGCAGTTGGCCGCGGCGCAGCTGGCTGACGCGCCCGAGGCGTGCATGCTGGATGTGCAGTTGGTGCCGCAGCCGCCGCAGTTGGAGGTGGACGTCTGCAGGTTGGTCTCGCAGCCGTCCCAAGGTTGACTGTCGCAGTCGCCCCAGTCGAGGCCCGGGGTACCACCGACGTTCGTGCAAGTCGGCGTGCAAGTCGTGGCGGACCCCGTGCAGGCATTGGTCCCGTTGACCGGCTCGCAGACGTACTGGCTGGACAGCTCGCCGCAACCGCCGCAGTTGTCGGGGTCGCCCTGGGCCAAGGTCTCGCAGCCGTCGAGGGCCGTGTTCAGGTTGCAGTCCTCGTAGTTGCCGTTGCAGGACGAGAACTGGCACTGCCCGCCCACGCACACGCCCGTCCCGTTCTCGAACACGGTGTCGCAATCGGCGCCGCCGTCCCAAGTAGTGGTCGAGCCGGACTGGCAGCCACCGCAGTGGTCGTCGTTGGTGTTGAGGTTGATCTCGCAGCCGTCCGCCCAGGTGCCGTTACAGTCGGCGTAGCCGCTGTTACACGAAAGCACTCGGCAGGTGCCGCCCGAGCAGCTGGTTTGCGCCACCTGGGGCCCCTGGGTCGCGTCACAGTCGACGCCGCTTCCGCCAGCCGGATCGCCGGCTAGGCAATCGCCACAGCGGTTCCGGTTGGTGTCCGTCTCGATCTCGCAGCCGTTCGGGTACTCGAGGTCGCAGTCGGCGTAGGAGCCGGTGCACGAGGCGATCTCGCAACCGTAGCCGCCGCTGTCCACGCAGGCGGTCGTCGCGTTCGCGGCCGTGCAGTCGAGGCCGCAGCCGCCGCAATGCGTCGTCGTGTTGAGCAGGTCGTTGCACGAGGTATCCGGGTCGCAAGCGCCACACGGCTGCATACCGCCACAATCCGCGGGCTGGTCGCAGGTGATTCCCAGGCATTGCGTCCCGTCGCACACGGGCACCTCGGGCGGCGTCGCCGTACATTCGTTGAGGCACTCCGTGCAGTGCAGGGTGCTGACGAGCAGGTCAGCCTCGCAGCCGTCGGAAACGTCGCCATTGCAGTCGTCGAAGTTCGGATCGCAGCTGATGATGCAGGACCCGTCATCGCAGTCGGGTGTGCCGTTGGCGTCCGAGCAGGTGGTGTCGCAGCTGCCGCAGGTCGTGGCGTCCGCGTTCAAGTTGGCCTCGCAGCCGTCGTCCACCTCGCCGTTGCAGTTGGCGAACGTACTGAAGCAACCCTCGAACGTGCCGGGCGCGTCCGTGTCGATGAGACAGTTGCCCGCGACGCACTCGCCCGCCGCATTGTCGGGAGCGCAGGCGGCCAAGCACGCACCGCAGTGAGCGACCGAGGTGAGCAAGCTGGTCTCGCAGCCGTCGACCACGGTCTCGTTGCAATCTCCCAAGAACGGGCCGCAGGTGACGGTGCAGACGTTGTCCTCGCAGGTCGCGAACGCTTCCTCCTCGGGGGGCTGCGCGCAGTCTTCGTTCATGTCGCACGTGGCGCCGACGTCGCACGGGTCGCAGCTGCCGCCGCAATCGATGTCGGATTCGGAGCCGTTTTCCACCTTGTCCTCGCAGGTGGGGGCGGCACAATCGCCGGATTCGCAGACTCCGCTCAGGCAGTCCTCCGGCTCGATGCAGCTTTCGCCATTCGCACAGGGTCCACAGTCGAGCCCGCCGCAATCGGTATCGGTTTCGTCCCCGTTCTCCACGTCATCGGTGCAGTCGGGGTCCTGGCAGCGCAGCGACACGCAGCTGCCGTTGACGCAGTCGCTATCCACCTCGCAGATCCTGCCCAGGCCGCACTTGGGGCAGTCGAGCCCGCCACAGTCGCGATCCGTTTCGCCTTGGTCGCTGTCGATGATGCGGTTCTCGCAGTGCGGGGGAGGAGGAATCACCTGCCCGCCCTCACCACCTTGGTTGGTGCCGCCGGTGGTCGACGGCGCGCCGCCTCCGCTGGTCGAAGGCGTTCCGCCTCCGCTGGTCGAAGGCGCCCCGCCCGTCCTGTTCTCGGGGTCCTCACCGAAGGTGATCGGCGTCAGGCAGGAGCTCACCAAGAGCGCCGTCGCGACCGCTACGAGCGCCGTGGCTCCGCGGCGAGTCGCCGAAACGCGGGAACCACGAAAAGCGAAGCGGAGCATATCGCTCGAATGTATCACGCAGGATTCCAGCGGAAAAACCAAGCCTTAACTCACAGACGACTACATTGTAGGCCCACTGGCCGGAAGCCGTTTCCTTTCTTCGGCGCTGGAAATCGTTGTAGTTTCCGCGCGTGAACACGGGTCGGGCTTTCTGGGACGTTGGGCGCGGCATGCAGCGGGTGTGCGGGTCGACGCCGCGGTCGAAGAAAGTGTGGGCCGGAGCTGCGCTCGTCGCACTGAGTGCCCTCGGGTACAGCCCCGCTGCAGAGGCGCAGACGCAGACCTTCGCGCTGGATCGCCCGCAGCTCTCCGGAGCGCCCGAAGACGGCTTCATGGTCCACCGCCCGCGCATGGACCAGTTCACGCGCCTCTACGGCAACTTGGCGCTCGGCTTCTCCCATGCCCCGCTGCGCAAGGATGCGGTGACCGACAATCCCGCGACGCAGCAAGGCATGGAGGACATCATCCAGGGGCAGTTCGTCTTCTACCCGACCTTCGGTGTCGAGATTCTGGGGCGCATCGGCTTCAGCATGCATCTGCCCTTCGTACCGCTGCAGTTTTCCGGCGCAGAGCCGTCGTCGGTGGGGAACGGTGGGCTGACCGGCCAGTACGGTGCGCTCGGTGACCTGCGCTTCGATGCTCGGGGCGTGCTCTGGACGTCGAAAGACCGGGCAACGTCGTTCGGCGTCGAAGGCTTCTTTACCGGCGCTACCGGCACCAATACCGGCTTTGGCGGCGATCGCAGCTCGAGCGCGGCTCTCTTTGGCACGTTCGAGCACGATTTCGGCAAGTGGTTCCTCACCGGTCACTTGGGTCCGCACTTCCGTCCGATGAACAGCATCGGCGGACCGGAGGGCGACCTGGTGATTGGCAACGAGCTGCGCTGGGCTTTCGGTGGTTTCATGCCCCTGCGCTCCGGCGACCTGCGGCTTGGTCTCGAGATTTGGGGCGGGACGGGGATTCAGTCGCTCGCCCCTGCCGGCAGCCTGCCTCAGGACACCTTCTTCAGCGGGCGCAACACGTACCTCGAGTGGCTGGCGCAGGCTCGCGTGCTGCTCGGCGAGAAGAAGCGCTTCTACGCCAACTTCGGCGCCGGTACCCGACTCGCGAACGGCTACGGCACGGCGAACTTCCGCTTGATGGCGTCTATCGGCTACTTCTTCCGGCTCAAGGACAAGAAGCCGCCGTCGCCTGACCAGAAGGTCACCATCGTGTCGCGTCCCGAGCACTACGAGGCTGACAGCGATGGCGATGGCTATCCGGACGGGATGGACAATTGCCCGAACGATCCGGAGGACGGCAAGAAGCCAAAGAAGACCGACGGCTGCCCGGCCGAAGCGGATCGCGACGAAGACGGCATTCCGGACCGGCTCGACCGCTGCCCCGACGACAAGGAAGACCTGGACAAGGTCGAGGACAAGGACGGCTGTCCCGAGGACGACGCCGACAAGGACTTGGTGCTCGACAAGGTCGACAAATGCCCGACGGAGCCCGGTCCTCCCAACGCCGACAAGACCAAGAACGGCTGCCCGACCCTGACCAAGGTCACCGAGGACGGCACGATCACCTTGCTCAAGAACATCGAGTTCGAGAGCGGCGCCGCGACCATCAAGCCCGTCAGCTACCCGATCCTGAACGAGGTGCTCATCTTCCTGAAGTCCAAGACGGAAGTGCGGCTGGCCATTCACGGCCACACGGACACCGTCGGCAAACACGACAAGAACGTCCAGCTCTCCAAGGATCGCGCGGCCGCGGTGCTGAAGTGGCTGCAGGGCAAAGGCATTCCGGCCTCGCGCCTCGAATCCGAGGGCTACGGTCCCGACAAGCCGCTCGCCAGCAACGACACGCCCGAAGGGCGCGCCAAGAATCGACGCGTGGAGTTCATCGTGCTCGAGCCCGCGGGCAAGGGCGGCGGCGGAGCCGAAGGATCCACGGACTGGTGAGCCCCGGCGGCTAGCAGCCGACGGGCGCTCAGCGGTCGATGAAGACCTCCGTGGCCAGGAGCGAGCCGTCGTCCTTCTGCACGACGGCGACGCCTGCCTCGTCCCAGCGGCGCAGGAGCGTGTTCTCGCGGTGGGAGGGGCTGGCCCAGAGCACGCGGTGGAGACGCGGCACGCTGGCGGCGAGGGCGACGTTCTCGCCGGTCGCCTGCGGCCGCAGGCCCGCTTCCTCAACGCGGCGAGCCGGGTCACCGGCGCCCGTGTCGTGGCTGACCTGACCGCGCGCGTTCATGGCCCGGCAGTGCTCGGCGGCGACTCGATCGAGCGTCTGGTTGCGACGCAATGGATGGAGGTCGTGCTCGCGCCGGGCCGCATTGAGCAGCGCGAAGAGTGCATCGTCGGGGGCGGCCTGCTCGTTGAAGGCGCTTTCGCCAGGGACCTCGGCCTGGGCGAATGCCGCTGGCGGTGGCTCCCCCACCGAGACGATCGCCTGCGCCACGGGCCTTGGACCTCCCACGTGTGTCGCCATGATCTGCACCAACCACTGGCCTGGCGCCGTCGGCGTGTAGCTGGCGTGGAGCCCTCCGCGCTGTAGTTCGGCCTCGATCGAGAACGGGGCTCCGGTCGGCGGCAAGAGCACGACGCTGGCCGCCGTCGGCGCTTTGGCCAGCTGCGCACCGATCTCGATGCGCGTTCCAGCCTCGACCTCGGTGCGCAGGGGCGCGAGCTCGGCCAGGACGTCGACTGCGACCACACTGACTACGATGGCTCCGTCTCGCTCGCTGACTCCCACCCCACAGCGGCGCACGCCGAGCAGCGGCGCCGAAGCGGCCCAGTGCTCGATGTGCTCGGGCAGCAGGCTCAGGCCGTCGGTCTGGGTCTCTGCTGCCCACATGCGCGGCATCACGTACGGCACGCCGCGCCTGCGCAGCTCGAAGGAGACTTCGTCGAGCTGCATGGGCGCGCCCGTTTCCGCCTGTCGCGTCGCAGCTGCTTCGGCGGCGAGGTGCAGCGCGGCGTCACCGGGACCGCACGCGTCCAAGAGTGCGCTCAGGCGGTCGTCGCCGACGGATCCCGGGCGTGGCGAGAAGGTGGACTCGGCCCAGGGCGCACCCTTCGGCTCGTCCTCGGCTTTCGGGGATGCCTTCTTGGCGGACGCAGGGGGGGTGTTCTTGGCCGCGCCGGTGTCTGCTGTTTTCACCGCGTCAGCCGGGGCTTTGCGCGTGCAGGCTAGGGCGGCGCATCCGGCCACCACCAAGGCCAACTGAGAGAGACGTCCGAAGGTCGGCGACATGGGCGGAGCATACGTGATAACCGTCCCCCATGCCGCGTGCTGCCCGCTGGTCGATGCTCCTCTACCTCTGCCTGCTCGCGGCTGGCCTCGCTTTGCTCGGCTGCCGTGAGTCGCCGCGAAGCAAAGCCACACCGAGCACGAAGGAGCGGCCGAGCCTGCGCGTCTTCGTGCTGGGCGGGGCGGCCGGCGCAGTCGAGCCGTGCGGCTGCGTGGCGAACATGCTGGGCGGGATCGACCATGCCGCCGCGCTGGTGGCCAAAGGCAAGAATGCCGCCCAGGCCTCGCTGGTGCTGGGAGCGGGCCCGATGTTTTTCCAAGATCCCTCGCTCGCGCCGGAGGCCGTCAGCCAGGCGCGCCTCAAGGCAGACGCGATGGCGCTCTCGCTCCACGATCTCGGCCTCTTGGCGTGGGCGCCGGGCCAGAACGATTGGGCCCTCGGCGCCGAGCAGTTTCAGGCGCTCTCCAAGGCAACCGGAGCGCTGCCCCTGGCGGCCAATCTGCCGGGCGAAGCGGGCACGGTGGCGAGCTCCGAGGTCGTCCAGGCCGGGGGGCTTTCGGTGGGGCTCTTGGGGCTCAGCCTGCCGCGTGCCGAAGGGGCCCTGGCCGGCCTGCCCTTGGGCGATCCGCGAGCTGCTCTGTCACGCGAGATGCAGGCAGCGAGCGCCCGGGGCGCCAAGATCCTGATCGCGCTCATCGCGGCTCCGCGCGGCGAGGCGCTCCGGCTCGTGGAGCAGGTGCCTGGTCTGCATCTGGTCGTCTTGGGCAAGGACCGCGACCAGGGCGAGAGCAACGACGCGCCGTTCGAGCCCATGCTCGTGGGGCGCACGCTGGTGGTGCAGGCGCAGAACCATCTGCAAGGCGTCGGCATCGTCGATCTCTTCGTGCGCGGCGGAGCCTACGTCTTCGAGGATGGGAGCGGCGTCGAGCGGGCGGCGGAGCGCGCCAGCTTGGTCAGGCGCATCGGGCAGACCGAACGGCGACTCGAGCGGGCACGCGCGTCGGGGGCACCGCCTGCGGACGTCCAGGCGCTGGAGCGCGAGCTTGCCCAGCACAAGGCTCGGGATGCGGAGCTAGCCAAGCCCACGGCGCCACAGACGGGCAGCTATTTCCTCTACGACCTCATGCTGGTGCGCGAGTCGGCGGGTGTGGATCGTGGCGTCGCGGACCGCCTCCTCGCCTACTACCAGAAGGTCAATGAACACAATCGCGAAACCTTCAAGGACAAGAAGCCGCCCTCAGTGGGTCCGGACCAGAGCCGGTACGTCGGCGTCGATCAGTGCACCACCTGCCACCAGGAGGAGCGCGCCTTCTGGGACAAGACCCGCCACGCCCAGGCCTACGGGACGCTCGAGGCAGGTCACAAGCAATTCAACCTCGACTGTGTGTCCTGTCACGTCACCGGCTACGAGAAGCCCGGTGGGTCCACCGTCACGCATGTCGCGGGGCTGACTTCGGTGCAGTGCGAAAACTGCCATGGGCCTGGTTCGCGCCACGTCGAAAACCCAGCGGAGAAGGCATTTCTGGGCCCCAAGCCCACGGTGGCTTTGTGCCCGAGCTGTCATCACCCGCCCCACGTGCACGATGACTGGAGCGCCGAAGACGCCTTCACCAAGATCATCGGGCCCGGCCACGGGGGCTGAGGTCGCCTGGACCGTACCGGGTGGCCCGAAGCTCGTGTAGCCTTTCGGCATGAAGCGCTTCCTTTGCCCCGTTCTTTCCATGTTCGGTCTGGTCGGCTGCATGGACAACGTTCCCGTGCCCGACGTTTTCAAGGCCGCGTTCGCCACCGGACAGTTCTGCATTCCGAGCGAGATCGCCACCGGCGGTACGAACACCCACTATCCGGTTCGCTACGTCTACAACCTCTACGACTGCGTCCAGATCACGCCCGGCACCATCGAGATCCGAACGGTGTTTCAGGCCAATCAAATGGTGATTCTCGCCACCGCCGAGCTCACCAAGATCGCGTCCGTGGAGCAGAGCGTCGGCTGCGACGCGCGGGACCTGGAGGTCCCACCAGCAGGTCGCTTCCAGACGGTCACCCAAGATTTCACCGTCAGCTTGCCGCAGTTCCAGGACGGCTCCTTTGCCACCGGTCCGTTCACGGTCACGATTCCCTACCTGACGCTCGACGAGGGGCAGCGCGTGATGGAGCGCCTCGATGCCGGCGAGAGTCCGCTGGTCGTCATTCCGCAGGAGGTTGGGCCGCAGAACTACCCCGCGCGCAAGATCAACGTGAACTTCTCGGAGACGGCCACGCCCGTGCCGAACGCCGGGGCGATCGCCCCCGCCGATTGCCACGAAATTCCGCTGCCGTGAGCTGAAGCGGCGCAGTGTTCGATCGGCACTGCGCCGGCTCAGAACGGTGCCGGTTTAGAGCAGCGCCGGCTCAGAACAGCGACTGCTGGGAATCGTCGCGGTCGCCCTGGGCGTGGCGCCGAGTCTTCGATACTTTTCCACTGCCGTCGTCACGCAGGCGCAGGAAGCAGTCGTCCGCGACCTTGAGCGCGAGCCTCTTCTTCTTGGTGAGCACGACGAAACGCTCCGTGATTGGATCGTGATAACCGCTAGGATGGCCTCCACTCGAGACCTCGTCGCGCTGCTCCGGGTAGAAGCTCGCGATGCGCTTCATGAACAGCTCGCGCACGTACTTGCCCACCAGCGATGCCAGCATGACGAGCGGATCCTTGGCATCGGCGTCTCGTACGAAGCGCACTTCCCCCAGCTCCGGGAAGCGGTAGCGGCTCTCGGCTCGTCCTTCATCGAGCACGTTGTACAGCTCTTGGGACAGGGGCCCGAAGAAGGGGCCGTACTTTCCCATGCCGCCAATTTTCCCGCAGATCGCCAGGATTGGCGCAGGGGCAGCCCGGCGGTGCGAAAGGAGCAGCGCCTCCATCGCGTGCAGGTCCGACATGAAGCGATGAACGCCGAGCCGCTTGTTGTCGTTCAAGAGCTTGGTGCAGACGGCCTCCGAGCGCACCCCAAGTAGGCGCACACCCCGCCGTTCGAAAAGGTCCTTGTGCTGTCGCAAGCGCTGGAGGTCGGCTGCGTCCGCCTCGAAGGCTTCCGCTTCGGTCGACCAACATTGCCCCTCGTTCTGGCGCGGACAGCGAGCGCGCAGCGCTTGCTCGGGCGAGAGCAGGAGCTTCGACAGCAGGTCGGCCGGGGTAACGGAGACACGGCCGTCGTCGGCTTTCTCCCCTGGCTCGAGCAGCACGCGACACCAGCCTTCACCGAGCCTCGTGTCGTGGGACGACAAGAGCGCCTTGGAGTCGCTGACGTCCTGGCGCAGGCGCTTGGGCAGGCGGCGCGACAGGAAGCGTGTGCCCGCCTCGGTGACCTCGGCCAGGACTGCCGTCACGATCAGCGGGCCGAGCTGGCCACCCAGGCCATTCTCGTCCGCGCCGACCCGGTAGATCAGGCTCACCGCTAGCCTCCGGACACCGGTGGGATGAAGGCGACCACGTCGCCGCTAGTGAGCGCGAAGCCGTCGTCCACGAACTCCTCGTTGACCGCGACCCGAACGCCTTCCCAAATCAGGCGCGGGTGGACCGCTGTCAGCTCCTGACACAGGCCGCGCACGGTCAGGCTGGGCGCGGTCGATACGAAGGTTTCCTCCGGGCGCCCTCTGAGGTCACGCAGCGCGGCGAAGTAGAGGAGCGAGAGCTGCATGGCCTAGCTCGAAGGCGATCGCTCAGGCCTGCGCTTCCGCCTTCGATAGAGGAAACCCGATGGGCGCGGAAACGGCGTACGACAGCGAGAGCAGCTCGACCATCAACACCTTGTAGACCCCCTGCAGCTCGTCGAGATTCGCGGAGGAACCTTGGTCCTCGAGTGCGGCCTGGATTTGCTCATGCACGAACTGCATGAGGGCCGGCTGCAGCATGGTGATGACGTCGTCCGTTTCCAGCGGGTCGGTCGGGTCTTCCGCGCGCAGCTGACTGTCGAACTCGAGCAGCTCGGTGGTGCCGCGGATTTCGTCGGTGCTCACGCTCTTGAGCGCGCGGCCGTGGGCGTCCTGGAAGGCAAGCCACACGACCAGGGAAAGGAAGTAGCCGAGCGCGCGGGTCGTCTCGTCCATCGGCTCCTCGAGCGCGCCACTGACGGCTGCGTAGAGCGCCGGCTGGACCTGCTCGAAATCGTCGAAGTACTCGTCGAGCCCAGCCTCGACCTCCTCGTCGGAGTCCGAGAGCAGTGACTCGCGCACCTTGTCCACGGTTCCGGCCGTGACTCGCGCGAACGCAGGCACCGGGCGGATGGACGACTTCCTAATCCACATCCCGTCCATGCTATCACGCCGCTAGCCCGAGATCCTCTCGGCTAGCGAGGAGCTTTCCGCGGGATGCGTAGGCGCCGGACCTGGTCGGCGCGAACGAACGTCGATCCATCGCCGAGCGAAAGCGAAAGTAGTGGTCCGCGCACCGCGCGGACGCGAACTTCCGTGCCTTCGCGCAGCGGCGCCACGCCTTTTTTCGCGCGGCCGGCCTCGTCCAGGAGCGGAGCCCTTTGAGCGATCACCACACCCAGGTCCAGCGTGGCCAGAATGTCCTCGGAAAGCCAGGCCAAGGGTGCCGAAACGAGGAGCACGAGCCCTCCGATGCCGCTGGCCACGCCGAAGGCATTTCGCCTCGCGCCGCGCCCGAAGCGCATCAGCACGAGTCCGATCGTCGTGAGACCACTCGCTGCCACGGCAAGCCAGAACAGCAGCCACGGATCGAGCGCCAGCAGAACCCGTTCGCCCAGTCCGAGCGTGTCCTGCACCTGCTCCCCTTCCGTCGCGAGCTTGCGCGCCACCGCGAGCCGAGTCTGTTCGAGCGCGAGGGAAGCCTCCTCGTCGCGGGGACGGAGCAGCAGCGCTTCGCGAAATCCAGCTGCCGCCTGCCCGTAGTCGCCCGGTTTGCCGCGCTCGGAGAGCGCGCGACGCAGGTAGGCGACGCCCCGCGAGAAGGCTGCATCGGGGTGGATGTCGCCACCGTCGGCCGCAGCCTCCAGGCGCGCGATGGCGTGGTCGAGCTGGTCCTTCTGGATCTCGGCGGCGGCTGCGCCGAGAAGCGCGTCCTCCGTGGCGGGCGCGCCGAGTGCCGTCGCTTCGGACAGCAGGCAAAGTACGACGACGCTCATCGCCCTGCCTGCGAGCAAAGGCGCCCTCATGACGCCTTCTCCACGGCCGGCCGCACCTTCGACAGTCGCTCCAGCACGGGCCGCGCCCGATCCAAGAGCGAGTCCTCGGGCTCCGGGCCGCCTGCGATCGGGAAGCGGGCGGCGTCCAGCGAGACGAGCAGCGCTTGCACGTCGTGCGCCAGATTGGCCTCGATCCCGGCTTTTTCCACACGGACGGCCAGGTGCTCCTTCAGGATCGCGCGTGCTCGCAGCCCCGTTTTCTCTTCGAGCAATCCATACGCGAGCTGTTCGAGCTCGCGGGCGACTTTCGTTCGATCCCCGCTCTGCTCGAGCTGGGCGAGCGGTTTCAGATCCAGGTGGCGCTTCTTGGCCCGACTCGAGGCGAAGCGTCGCCCAGCGCCCGACGCGAGCGTCGGCAGGAGCATCAAGAGCCAGGTCAGTGCCGGCGCACCCGCAGCCAGAGCAAGCGCCCACGCAGGTGGAGCGCTGCGAAGAGTGCTGAAACGGCCTCGCGAAGTGCGCGGCATGAGTGCGAGCAGAAGCCCGCGGTCGTCGGCTTCGGCGCTGGGTGTGTCGGCTGGGCCCTTGGCGTCGGCCTTTTGCGCCACTTGGTTCACGTCGACAGCGCCGAGGGCGGCGGAGGCGATCCGGTAGCTGTTCGCGATTGGATCGAAGTGGGGCAAGAGCACCGAGCCGAGCTCGATCCTGCCGCTGCCGGTCGCCCGCACCGTGAACTCGAGCGTTCTCTTGCCGACGAGTTCCCGATCCTGAACGGCGACCTCACCGCGAACGGCGGGAGCGCCCCAGACGATTCCGGGCACTTCCGGCATCTCCAGGCTGGACGGCACGTTGCCGCTGCCCTCCACCTGCAGCCGCACCGAGAAGAATCCGTTCTGATCCAGGTCTCGTGGATCCACCTCCGCGCTGAGGTCGAAGCGGCCGACGTCCCCGAGGCGATAGCCGGGTGGCCTATCCGAGAGGGGCGGCTCGCGCACGACGAGCGTCAGCGCCTGGCCCTCGGCATCGCTGCCCAGGGGATTGTTCCTGCTCTTGTAGCCGCGTCCCCGCAGGGTGGCGCGCATGGCGCCGACCGTCAGCTCACCGGTGCGGAGAGGCACGAGCACGAGCTCACGCAGCTTCACCACCAAAAACTCGTGGCCGCCGATCTCGGTGCGAAAAAATGGCTGCTCGTGCGAGGTCTCGACCGATGGATACGAGAGAAAATCCGGGAGAGCGGGCTCCATTGGGCTGATCTCGCGAAAGGCACCTCGTCCGCCGTACGCGTAGATGGAGAGAACGACCGGCTCGCCCAGGATGGCCGTAGGTTGGTCGAGCTTCGCTACCAGAAAACCGGTCTGGTTCGGTGCGCTGCCCAAGGCGAGCTCGGCGGGTGCATCGGGATAGGCGGAAAGGCCGCTCCTGCGCCGCAAGAGGTCGAAGGGATCCTGGTCGAACGGGTCCTGGCCCGACTGCCTACCGAACGGATCTTGACCGAACGGATCTTGGCCGAAGCCAAAAGGGCTACGCAAGGTGCGGCTGGGCGGGGAGCCCTGAGGTGGACCCTCGACCACCTCGACGGTCAGTACGTCTGCCTGGAGCAACTTGCCGTCGACGAGGAAGCTTCCCGGTCCCAGCACCAATTGTCCGGGCTTGGTCGGGGTGATCTCGTAGGTGGCGACGATGTTCGTCCACGTCTGGACGTCGAAGTTTCGCATCACCACGCGCCGCTGGGAGCCGATGGACGGCCCCGCGACCTCGGCTGCGCCTTGAATCGGCAATTTCGGCGCCTGGGCGTTACCGTCCCCACCGTCCAAGATCGCGGTCACCTCGACGGTGAAGGTCTCGCCCACGGCGACGCGGCGCGCTGTCGTTTCTGCCGTGACCTCCGCGGCTCGCGCCAGCGAAGCGCAGAGCGGCCAGCTCAGAACCAGGGCGAGCAGCCACCGTCGCCAACACGTCATTTGTCCTCCATCGTCGGCCGGAGGCGCAGCGTGCGGGCCTTCTGCTTGGCGTCGTGCTGCTGCAGGGTGGGCGCCTGCTCCAAGCGGTCCAGGATGCGGGCATCCTGAGAGGCGGCAGGGGCGCCCTTTTGCCCTTGCTGGCCTTCGGCCGGCGCGCTGGGTGAAGAACCATTGGGCTGGTCGCTCTTGGCGCTCTGCTGATCGCTTGGCTGCTGCTGATCGCCTGGCTGCTGCTGGTCGCTCGGCTGCTTGTCGTCGCCCTTTTGATCCTGGTCCTGGTCCTTTTGGTCCTGGTCCTTTTGGTCCTGGTCCTTTTGGTCCTGGTCCTTTTGGTCCTGGTCCTTTTGGTCCTGGTCCTTTTGGTCTTGGTCCTTTTGGTCCTGGTCCTTTTGGTCTTGGTTCTGCTGGTCCTCGTTCTTTTGGTCTTCCTTCTTCTCTTCTTCTTTCTTCTTGCGCTCTTCCTCTTCGAGGCGGCGCTGCGCAAGGGCACGGTTGCGAGCGATGTCGCGCCCAATCGCGTCACCGGGGCCTTCGGGCAGGCCCGGAGCGAGCACGATCGCCCGGTCGTAGGCGTCGATCGCCGCCTGGAAGGCGCTGCGCGATAGCTCGAGGTTGCCCATCAAGTAGTGCGCTCGCGCGCGCAGGGCGCTCTCCAGGTCCCGGTTCTCGGCGATGGGTGAAAGCACTCGCAGCGCGCAATCGATGCGTGCGGACGCTTCGGGGTCGACCGGCTTGGTCGGATCCGCTGGTCCGAGGCCGCTCGGGGGCGGCGTCGCGCCGGGCAGGGTTCCGCCGGGTGCCGCGCCGGGGAGCGCCGCGCTGGGCGCTGCTGCGGCGGTGCCTTTCGACTTGCGGTATGCGCCAGCGAGCGCCAGTCCCAGGTCGAGGGATGCGTCGCCCAAGCGGCGCGCGCGTTCTCCAGCCCCGATCACGCCTGCGTCGCAGGCGCCGGTCTCCAGGTACTTGGTGAGCAGCTCCGTTGCCTCCTTCTGCTTGTTCGAAGAAAGCGCCTCGATGGCCTCGTTCACCACGGGGCTTTCGCGGATGAACAGGCGGTCGAACTCCTGGCAACCGAGACAGCTCACGGCCAAGAGCACCGCAGCCTGGCGCATGCGACTCGGCACGCGTCGCCGGGGGGCTCCGCGCGGAGGCTCTTCCGGGAGGCGTCGCCTTGGTCCGATGCTCAAAAGCACCTCGAGCATCAAGAGCAGGACCGCTGCGCCCAGGGGGTAGTGATAGACGTCCGCGTAGACCGTCTCCACCCGCTCCGAGAGCTCCTCGGTCATCAGCTTCTGCAAGCGGGTGGTGATCTTGTCGATGCCGACCTCCCCCTTCTCCGCTCGCACCACCTGGCCTCCGCCGAGCTCGGCAACCTTCTCGAGCTGCGCCTCGCCTTCCGGGGTCAGAAAGGTCGTCATCAGATCGCCGTTGCTATCGCGGCGCAGGCCGATCTCGTTGCCGTTCTCGTCGACCTCGTACATCGGCTCCGGCGTGCGTCCACCGATCTGCACGACCTCGATGCGTGTGCCGTCCGCGGCAATTCGGCCGGCCACCTCGGGCGGGTCGCCCTCCAGGTCCTCTCCGTCGGTGACCAAGACGATGACCCGTTCATGGCGTGCACTGAGGGGGTCTCGACCGAGCAGCTCACGCGCAGTGTCGAGCGCGCGCGCGATACTCGTACCTCCGACCGGCATGTCGATCGGCTCGAGGCCGCGAAAGAACTGGGCGATGGCTGCCCCGTCGCTCGTCACCGGGAACGCCATCGTATCGCCGGCAAATGCAACTGCCCCGAAGCGGGCGCCGCCGAGCTCGCCGATCAGCCGTGCCACTTCCACCTTTGCGCGTTTCATGCGCGAAGGCGAGACGTCCTTGGCGTACATGCTCTTCGAGTAGTCGAGCACCAGCACCACATCGAGGTTGGTAGCAGGCAAGACGCGGGTCCCTCGGCCGTACTGCGGTGCGGCAGCCGCAAGTGCAGCGAGCACCACGGCAAGGACCAAAAGCACGGCGCGCAGGGGCCGACGCGCGCCGGCACGCGCCGTGAGTAAGGCATCGATCAGCTCCGGCGTGCCGAAGCGGCCCTTGTCCCGCACCAGCCTGAAGGCCTGCACAATCAGCACGACTGCGATGAGCGCGCCGAGAGCGGAGCCCCAGAGCCAGGCACTGGCGGCGAACCTCACGGAAACCTCCGCATCAGGACCGTGCTGAGCAGGGCTTCGAGAAAGATCAGAAGCACACCAGGCAAGAGCAGGAAGCGAAACAGGTCCTCGTAGGTGGCCTGCGCCGCCTCGAACTGCGTCTTTTCCAGGCGGTCCAGGACGTCGTGCAGGCTCGCCTGCAGGCTCGTGGCGTCATTGGCGACGTAGGCTTTTCCGCCCGTCTTCTCGGCGATCTGACGGAGCAGGGCAGGGTTGGTTGGAAAGGCCACGGACTCGAAGCGTGCCTGTCCGAAGAGATCGCTGCCCCTGTACACCTTGGCCATGTCCCCCTCGCCCACCTGAATCGGGTAGATCTGGGCGCCAATGACGTTGGCTAGGTGGGCGGCGTACTCCGGCGCGAGCTCGCCGCCCTTGTTGTCGCCATCCGTGAGCAGCACGATGACTCGGCTCTTGGCTTCGCTCTTGCGCAAGCGCGCCACGGCCACCCCCAGCGCATCCCCGATCGCGGTCCCGTTCGGGTCGATCAGCTCGAGCTGCATGCGACTCACGAGAGCGTCCAGCAGCTGATAGTCGAGCGTCGGCGGTGAAACCACGTAGGCAGAGCGCCCGAAGACGACCACCCCGATCCGATCGGACCGACGGCGCGCGATGAAATCCCGCAAGACCGCCTTGGCCGCGTCGAGCCGTGTGGGCACGGGCGAGGCCTGGCTCGGGGTGAGGTACTTCTCCAGATCCGCTGGGAGGTTGTCCATCACGGCTCGCATCGACCCGGAGAGGTCGAGAGCGACGACCAAATCGATGCCCTCCTCTTCGGCTTCGGCGGGGCCACGGACGCTCACCGGCTTGGCCAAGGACAAGAGGCAGAAGGTGAGCGCGACGCTGCGCACGATACCCGGCAGGTCGACCATGCGGGCGCGCCACCCGACCGGCCCCCCGCGAAATGCGTCCACGCTGCCCGTCTTCACGCGGGCGCTTCGCTTGTCCTGCCCGACGGTGGACCAGTAGAGGACGATGGGTACAGCCGCCAAGCCAACCAGCCACAGCGGCCGCTCCCAGCGCACGCTGAGCCATTCCGAGCCGACCTCTGCCAGCGGGTAGATGCTGGCGAGCAGGCCGACCAAGAGGAAGAGCCCGAGATCGAGGAGAAAGCGCCTCATGCGCGGGAGCCCTCCGGCATCACTGCCCGTGGGTCGAGCGAGGGGCCTGGCGTGGTGGTCCGCACGATGCGGCGCACTTGTTCGATGGCGTCGCTGCATTCCTCGAGACTGGGCAGCCTGCGTGCGAACTTGACCAGATCGGTCCGTTGGAGCAGGCCGCGCACATCGGTCACGCCGCCGAAGTCGGGGGCGCGCTGCTCGAGTTGACGCAGGATCTCTCGAGTCGTGCACTCGAGCCCATCGAAGCCGTAGCGTGAGCCCAAGTACTCACGGAGCGTGTCGACGACGCCGTCCAGGAAGGCCTCGAACTCGTGACGGCCGAGCAGGCCTTCCTGCTCGAGCGCCTGCAGACGGGAGAGCGCGATTTCCCAGGGTGGGCGGGGCGGCACCGGTGGCGGCGCCTTCTTCCACGCATCCTTGTAGCGCAGGAAAAGAAAGGCGAGCAGCAAGGCGGTCGGCAGCGCGATCAAGAGAGCCACGGCCAGGTCGCGCGCGGCTTGCCAAAGCTCGTGCTGCGGTCGCGGATCGGGATCGGGCGAGGGCTCGGCGCTCGCTACTCCGGCGAGAGCGTCTTCGACCGTGATCTTCGCGCCGCGGGTGCAGATGGTCTGCACTTCGCCGCTGGCGCGTGCCACCGCGATGGGAAGGGGAGGTAGGCTGAGCACGTGACGGCCAGCCGCCTTGGGCAAAGGGATCAGCGGCAGCCGGATCTCCGTCTTCGCGCGGGCGCCCGCCTCCTTGCGCGTCAGGGAGGGCTTCACCTCACTCGTCTGGTCCGGCAGGAGGAACTCGGCGGCGCGCAGCAGGCGGACCTCCGGTGCCTCAGCCGCCAGCTCGAGGCCGCCGGGCAGGACCTGCTCTCCCGAGCCGTGCTCGATCTCGATCGAAAGCCACGCCACGTGTCCGGAGGTGCCGCGCTCCGGCAGGCGCTCGATGACGCTGGGGCGTGCCCGCTCCTTGCTCCACGTTTCCTGACAGGCGGCAGGGGCCGCATCCTCGGCCCGTGTACTGGCGGCGGCAGTGACGGCGGCGAGCGCAGCCAGAGCACCGACGATCGCAGGCGGGCGGCTCATCGTTTGGCCTTCCTGGCTCGCCGCGCGAACAGGTCGCGGAGGGGAGGCACGTAGGAGCTCTCTGTCGATACGACCGCGAAATCCAAGCCGAACTTCTTGAACGTGCGCTCCTGCTCCAGCCGACGTCGACGGACGCGCTCCTTGTGGAATTCGCGCACCTTGCGGCTCGAGGTATCGACGAGAACGTCTTCTCCGCTTTCGAGGTCCTCGAAGCGAACTAAGCCGACGTTCGGCAGATCGTCGTCTCTCGGGTCCGTCAGCACGATCGGGATCACGTCGTGCTTTGCCGCGGCCAGGGCCAGGCTGTGCTCGTAGCCGGAGGCGAGGAAGTCGCTGAGCAAGAAG
>Ga0315912_10000550_pt1 | contig 64677 bp, 53 predicted proteins | sample VfabasoilMG_FD_204469 | JGI IMG/M metagenome (GOLD analysis project Ga0315912, IMG submission 204469) | Garden soil microbial communities collected in Santa Monica, California, United States - V. faba soil | ecosystem: Environmental > Terrestrial > Soil > Garden | place: USA: California...
CTCCATAATCCCGATACCATTGACATTGCGCAGGATACGGATCGCTTCTTTCAATCCCGAATTCTGTCTGGAAGGTAAATCGATTTGCGTAGCATCACCGGTAACGATCATCTTGGAGTCTGGACCCATGCGTGTCAAAAACATTTTCATCTGCATGGGCGTGGTATTCTGGGCTTCGTCGAGGAGAATGAATGCGTTGTTCAATGTCCGACCCCGCATGTAGGCCAGCGGTGCGATTTCAATGATCTCGCGCTCCATGTAGTAGCGGAGTTTTTCGAACGGGATCATGTCGTTCAAGGCGTCGTAGATCGGGCGGAGATAGGGATCTATTTTTTCTTTTAAATCGCCGGGAAGGAATCCAAGGTTCTCACCCGCTTCCACCGCCGGGCGGGTAATGATGATCTTCTTCACTTGCTTGTTCTTCAATGCGCGTACCGCGAGCGCTACCGAGATGTAAGTCTTTCCGGTTCCCGCAGGCCCGAGCGCAAAGACGAGGTCATTGTCTTTTACCATCTGCACCAGTTTTTGCTGATTCGCCGTCTTCGGTTTTATCGGCGAACCTTTCGTTCCATAGAGGATAATGTCATCGCTCGTAGGTTGAGGATCCGGGCCCATCAACTCATGTTCGCGGGTGATGTAGCTTTGTACATTCTCCTCGGTGACATTTCCGTATTTATGGTAGTGGTCAATCAGCGAATTCAGGATGTCGTCGATCTGGACAATTTCGTCGGTGGTACCCTTGATCACGATTTGGTTTCCGCGCGACACAATGCGGCTCTTGGGGAAAGCAGCGGCCAACGTGTCGATGGTTTTATTTTCTACTCCCAGGAAATCGATCAGGGAAATGTTGTCCAGGTTTACAGTTTTTTCGATCAACTATTTACAATGTTAAGGTGAAACATGAATTCGTGGTGTGGGGTGCGTGTAGATTCTAACCCCATCTGTTCGTGTTCGGTTCGGGCAAATGGCGTAAAATGTTTACTTTGCTGGCTAAATTTAATGAATATCCGCGGCAGCGTCAATCATGGCCATCGTTACCCTTCTTACGGATTCAGGCGAGAGTGACCATTATGTTGCGGCCATCAAAGCCCGTATCATCAGCATCAATCCGGGCATTCGCGTCGAAGACATCAGCCACCAGATTCAACCCTCCGACATTGCCCATGCAGCCTTCGTGTTGCGCGCCGTGTTCCGCGACTTTCCGAAAGGTACTGTTCACCTGGTAGGCGTTGATTCTACCGGCAACCGCGGCGACAGTTTTGTCGCGCTTCAACTGGAAGACCACTTCTTTGTCGGATGTGATAACGGACTGTTTGGCTTGATCAGCGAGAAAACGCACCAGCAACTCGTCGAGCTGAACGTGATCAACACGATCAACACCACATTCCCCGAGCGCGACATCTTCGCGCCTGTGGCCTGCAAGTTGGCAAGCGGCGTTTCGATCACCAATCTTGGGGTTCCCATGTCGACCTTTAAGAAAATGATCGATCGCCAGGTGAAGGCCACCAAGAAACAAATCACCGGCAGTGTGATCCGCGTAGATCGGATGGGGAATTTAATCACCAATATTCAGAAGGAAACATTCGAGCTGCTCAGCAAGAACAAAGTCTACACGCTCCAGTTCGGTGGCGAAAAGTTCAGACGTATTCACACGGTATACAATCAGGCAGACCAGGGCGAATGCTTCATGGTTTTCAACAGCCTCGGGCTGCTGGAGATTGGAATCTACAAGGGCAACGCCTCCGAGTTACTTGGACTTGGATACGATAGTTCAGTGAATATTATTTTTGAGGAATAGAATTGTTACAGGTTGCCGGTTGCCAGTCACCGGTAACCGGCAACTGGTGACTGGCAACATGACAAGACCATGATCATCCGAATTGTCCGCATGCATTTCACGGAGGCCGGCGTGGAGGAATTCCTGACGATCTTCAATAAGAACAAGGTCGCCATCCGGAATTTCGAGGGGTGCTCTCACCTGGAATTACTGAAGGATGTCGGCGATCCGTTGACCTATACCACCCTAAGCCATTGGGACAACCTGGACCACCTGGAGCTTTACCGGAAATCCGAGCTTTTCGGAGCGGTTTGGGGAAGGGTAAAAACCCTGTTTTCAGAGCGCACGCAGGCTTTTTCCCTCGAGAAATTTATCGAAATGTGAATTGGTCAAAACTGAAAGTTTGAGCATATTTGCACCCCGATTGAGTACCAAAGCATGCCTGAGTGGCGGAATTGGTAGACGCGCACGACTCAAAATCGTGTACCGTAAGGTGTGTCGGTTCGACTCCGACCTTAGGTACTTAAAAAGCGGAAAGCCTTAAGTGAAAAGCTTAGGGCTTTTTTATTTCCTCATCACCGTGGACGTCCTGGCCTAAGGGTACGCCGGAGGATCCCAAATAAACTTCCATTCAGCCGCCTTTTTATTTAACCGCACCGGGCTTGATACGCCGCAGTCTGTCGACTATGTACGAATAGATGACGGAAAGTAAACAGAATACAAATACTTTGATCGTTAGGCCCGCGACGAGTTCGGTCGGAGTTATCCAGGATGGCACCGACGTCCAGGAGGCCGGTATATAGTCGCGGTGAAGGGACGTTACCAGGATGACATACCTTTCAAAGGACAGGATGAGGGGAATCGCCAATATCACCCTGAGTACGCTGATGGTTCGCACCCTCTTTATCCAGAATAGTTGCGTAATCAATATCCAGACGAGGACCTGAATCCAGGGTGCCCACCAGTATTGTCGTCCGGTATCGACGCCGTCTAAAATTCCAATCACTACCAGCAATGAGAACAGCAAACCTGAAAAGATGATGAATCGAGTTGCTTTCACATCCAGCTCATTCAGGAATTTTATATCCTTTTTGAAAAGCGTGATCAGCACGTAAGCAATGGAGTACAGGCCGAAGCCGATAAAAATATCAACGATGATGATTTGGCTAACGAGGTCAAGGATGTCTTTCAACGTGATTCAGGTTGGTTTCGTGATCTTCAATTACGTCAATTCATTGCGCAATTCAGAAGCCTGACCTAAATCATTTTCCGGCGTGTCGGATATCAAGAGAAAGGACAAGTACCCTGGATACATTCGATTAAGAAACATCGAAACCCCTAAGGTTATGAAAAATAAAATCGTATTCGTGGCCATGTTAACGGTGTTGACATGCTCACTGGCAAACGCCCAAAGCGGTGCCCCCAGAAACGAGATGCCTTCGAAGTACAGAAGTACGCATCCGAGAATCGAATCCGACGGAACGGTGATGGCTGATACGGGCAAACCTCTTGGCTGGATCCAGAACGGAACAGTCTATGAAATCTCCGGAAAGGTCCTTGGTGTTATTTCAGAAGAGGGAGTTGTTACGGCAGCCAATGGAAAAATGTTAGGAACCGTTCAACGGAATGACATCTTCACTTCAACCAAAGGTGTTGTGGTAACGACAGATCGCGAAGGTGTTGTAAGCGTTGAAGGAAAAGAGGTTGCTTGGGTCGAACCTGGATACCGCAACAAATCGCACGGCTGTCTGCTGTTCTGTTTCTTCAGTCTTGAAAATGAAGAAGCTGTTGAAATCGACAACCCGATTAACTAGAGTGACTGACCCTAAGTACTAGCCAGGGAGCAGTTCGTCTTTCCAGTCTTTGATGACGAAGGACTTGGTGAGGCCTTCCAGGATAAAAGGATCCTCCTTCACAAATTGTTCGGCTGCAGCGCGCGTCTTGAAAATGGCCATGTTTCCGCCATTCATGAACGGTCCGATGCCAATGACATCGCCGCGTTCAATGAATTTATCCACGACGGCCTTGTGCCTTGGGTAAACAGCCATGATGGCATCCATCGTTACTCCTGAAGGTTCCCCGATAACTACTGCTTTCATATTCTTTCTTTTGTTTTCAAGATACTGCTTTGTCGAGTTCCTACTTCAACACGGATTCCCTATGGAGATCGCTGTAAGGATAATGTCCCTTAGCCTTTAATTTCGCAATCAATTTAGCGCCGCCATTTTCCATAGCGTATTCCATTTCGTCTTTGAATACTTCTATGATAAGAAGTAGCCCATGCTTTTCATCGCCAATGGTGAACTGTTGCCCATTGGGTTCATAACTGTCGAAGATGAGGCAATAATTCGGTTGTCCTTCGTCTCCCGGAACCTCCGCCGTCTCGTTGGGTTCCAACTTCGCATCGAATGAGTACATGGCGGTGTTTGTCATGATCATGTTCAGTCGTCCCTGAATGGTATTGAATGGCGTTTCCTGACTGCTGGAGTCGTAAGGTAGTTTTGTGAATGTGACGAGTTCATAAGTCCCCATTCGATTCGGAATGGAACCGGTTCCATCTGGCTTAATGAGTTCCATGGTCGCGAAGCCTGTTCCTGGAATGCCATTGGTAAAGTAGTATATGTCGAGAGAACCGCCGACATCGAAAGGAATGATGGCGTGGCCGACCATGTCATGCATCTTGCCAAGAACCCGCTCGAGCCCTTCCTGTTTTTCCGCGTAGGATTTGTCCCATTGATCGTCTGTAAATTCCACAGGTTCTTCCTGGGCTTCCGGTTTCTTAGCGCAGCTTAGCGCGAGAACTGCTAAAAGTATTAATGCTGTCGATTTCATACTCTTTTGATTACTCCAGGCGAATGTTGTTTCTGGTCACCTTGTATTTCGTTCCATTGAAAACCAACAGGGAAGCCCACAGCATATCGGTCTCGGGTACGCCGCAAGCAACGAGCAAGATTGGTTTTCCATTCACAGTTTTAGGAATGATCTGCAGATCAAAAATCGATTCGCTTGACTCGCTTCGATACAAAAGTGTCCGGGTGTCGTTCAGGGATTCTACAATGTAGGAAGAAGTATCGCTTGAAAGTACTGTATAAATAGCCCCAGACTCGTTTAAAGAATACTGCTTCCCTCCAAATATTTTTTCGGTGTCCAGTCCTAGATGCTGCGCGACTTGCTCGGTCAATACTTCGTCTGAATAGGCCGCATACTCCAATGGATCGACCCATTGCTTCAGCCCTCCGATACAAAACGAATAGTCAGTAATGCTTGGATTGTCGAGCTTAAACACACCAACAAACTTTCCTTCCAAAAAATCTTCCGTATACTCGATGGCCTTAAGCTTGCCCGTTGCTACTACCCGATGTGTCTTGTTGTATACGTTGATTTTGCCGAGACCGCTGAGCAAAAAATACTTCCTGGCCTCTTCTGTCGGGATAGTCCTTCGTTTAAGTTCGCCATCCTGGTATATGCGTTCTTCGCCAAGTGATTTTAACCTGTCGTACTCATCGTAATTGAAACCATCTTTAAAATAAAGGTCGACGTAGAAATCTTCGCTTTCGTCAAACTTATAAACATAGCCGATGTACGCAAGAGAATCGGGCACCTCGATGTCTACAGCTTTCGCTGGCGTCGTGACGGATTCCGTACTTTCCGTGGTATCAGTTGCGACGGGAGGTTGATCCGTGGACGCTCGTTTGGAACAGGAAAGCAGTAAAGAAAGAAAGGCAATAGCGCAGTATCGGAATTCCATGTTTCTCAGCATGTTTTGGTTGTCGGCGCGAACGTCGACATGATACTGCAAAATAACTGCTTTTTGTGGCTTTAGCTTCGCTTGAATCCAAAAACCGGATAGCCGCTCATGTCAGGAGAACGTTTCACCAACGTAAACCCATTTCTGTTCATCACGGCGAGAAACTCATCGATGGTGAGCAGTGGCCTTCTGCATTTCCGGTCAGCGCAATAGTCGCCGGCACCATGATCGTTTTTGAAGCTGTCGCGGAAAAACACAACGCCATCGGGCTTGAGCTTTTTTCCAATGTCGACCATCATCGAGTCGATGGCTGTGAAATTGTGGACCGTGGCGTTGCTGTAGATCAGGTCGAATGCGCCGTCCGGTAATTTTGTACGCTCGACTTCGCCGATCACCGTAAAAAACTGATTCTTCCTCCTGAGATCTTGTGCGCTTTGTTGGGTGTAGTGGTCAATGATCGCATTCACGTTACCCTCAGAAAGAACTTCATTGTCGATATCCTGAATGTAAACCGCGGAGTTTTCCATCAACGTCGCCATCATCACGGTTAACGCACCGGATCCGGCGCCAACGTCAGCAAAGGTCATCCCGGGTTTGTATTCCATAAATTCCAGGATGGGCCGAAAAGTTTTTTCAATACTCTCCTGATTCATCACGGGGCCACCCTTATAAGGGGCGGTCCTGGACGAGCAGCCAAAAAAGGCGAGCGCTGTTAATGAAAGAAAGGTGCAGAAGAAAATAGGTTTGGTCATCGTCGAGTCGTTAGGGTGAATACTAAACGATGCCTTTACAAGGAACGCATATCCGCCGGCTGCTTTATTTCAGATCTTTGAATAATCAAATCCCTCCCCAATCATTTTCTACCGGCCTGATCATTCCATTCGATCATTTCAGCATAAACATCATCCTCCGAAATTGTATCATTCAGGATCTGATCATACGATAGATGTTTGATGTCCATCAGGTACTCCATCATCAATCGTCCCTTGTAGTAATACCTGGGTGCCTCACAGGCTCCTTCCTCAATTAGAATCCAGATGTCGTTTGCTTTGCTTTCAAGCTCAACATATCGATCGATTTCACTATTCAATCTATACGCTTCGGAAGTAAGTTTTGACTGTCTTGATATATACTCGGGGTAGCCTTCCAACTTCCAATACGCGGGATGTCGAAGTGGATTGAATTTCAATTTCCCATACTTGTTTTCCTGCAAGCAATGAATCATTTCATGCGCCAGCAAATAGGTCAAGCTTCCCTGGCATGCCTTGTTCAAAGTCCGGAAAAATAAATCTCTCTTCGAATCAATATCAACTTTCACGACCACGTTGTTGTCGGTTGCCCTTGCAGAAACGAATTCTCCCAGCAAGGCACCATCAACCTTATTAAATAGTGAGTTGTAGCTAAAGAATAGGTCAAACGTGTACGTCGGGTCATAAAGCTCAGATTTCTTTACGAGCGTCAATGCGTTGTCTACTACCACCGTCATACTTCCTTCAATCGGCGCGTTGGCATACACGTTGACTTGACCATGTTCCAGCTTGTTGGCGAACAACGGTTCAGGAAACAGGATGATGGATGCAAGCCCAGATACGATCACCAGGCTCATCAACAACGTTCCAGCGAAAAGTTTTTTCAGCGTCTTTCTCATGATACATTGATTTTAAGCTTTGTATTCAATTTGTCTTTTAAGGTGTCCCGAAACGATTGTAACTTATTGTCCTGATAGACCGAACTCATTTGCTTCAAATCGATACTTACTCATAACTGTATTTGTCGCCGCTGTGACGACGCTGATTACGCGATCGGGTAGTTTAATCTACAAATTAACCAGACGGCGCCAGACAACATTGCTAATTCGGAGAATGAAGCCCAATCTTATTCCCTTCTGAATCGAGGAATAAGGCGAAGTATCCGCTTTCATCTGCATGCGCGGTTTTGGGGACAAGTATCCTACCACCATTCTTTTCAACCTTATCAAGAATAACCTGAAGGTTGTCTCCGCCATTCAGATAGATCGTTACGCCATCGGCCGAAGGCTTATATCCTTCTGCTTTAATGATAACGCCTGTAACCATTTGCCCTTCGTACGGGAATATTCCCATTTGCATTCCGGGCATCTCCATTTTTTCAATTTTAATGTCCAAAATTGCTTGGTAAAAATCTACTGCCCGGGAGACTTCCGTGGCCGGGATTTCAAAAATAGAGACAAAGCTTTTCATATCAGGTGTCTTTTTAGTTGTTGTAGTATCGTCGTTTTGCGCTTGTACAGTTTCATTCTTTTGATTTGTACAGGCACTAAAAACCAATCCAATCGCCGTTAGCGCGAGAAGTATTTTTTTCTTCATATGTCTTTGTTGTTTAACGATGCAGATTACAATGTCTGCCGTTACAATAATTGTAAAATCGCGACACTATTCTTTTTGATAGATAACGGAAGAGAGGAGCATCTTCCCGTCGCGTAAGAACTCTTTAGGTGTTGTTCCGGTAAACTCCTTAAAGTCTTTTGTAAAATGAGCCTGATCGTAATACTCGTTGTCGTATGCCAGCTTGGTTAAGTTTTCAGATGGCTTGTTCAGCAATATTTTTAAGACTGCCTGCAATCGGATTACCTTACCCAATTTCTTCGGACTAATCCCAACACTCTTCAGGAACTTCCTTTCAATCTGTCTCCTTTTTGTTAAGTCGTTTTTAAGAATGGAATTAATTGATGTCCGGCCTTTTGTTGAGACCATCATGTCAACGGTATTCTTCACAATGCTGTCGATGGTCGTCTTGTCCTTTAGTTTGTTCAAAAGGAAGGCCTCAATAATTTTTATCCGTTTCCTGGTGTCTGTCGCCTTTTGAATCTTTTGCCTTAACTCCCGGGACTGCTTCTCGCCAAACAATAACTTCAGCGGTGTTTCCTTATTGGCCAATTTCTTAATCGGCACCGAAACAAAGTTTGCGAAACCATAAGGATAAAATCGAACAGCGAACGTGTTAACATATCCCGTCGGCTGAATAAAAAATGGCCCGGTAATTTGTCCAAGAACCATTTCCCGTGGTTGGATTATGAATTTGTCGTTGGACGTATATCGTTTTACGTCGTCCCCAAGGGTAAAAATCATTTCAATACATCCATCCGGTATGATGAGTTGTTTTTGGTAGTCGCCGTGCGGGGGAACCTCCAATATCCAATAGCACTTGATGAGTGACTTCAAGTGTGGATGGGGTTCGAATGTTTGATACTTCAGGGCGTTCTCCATGGGGAAATTGGAAGATTGGAAAATTACAACATTGAAAGGCTCAAGATTAGAATGCGAAACCCGACATTTTCCTAGTATACCTTTACATAATTACTATCCAACATCTGCAGTTCAACGTCGATTCCGAATTGAGCTTTTACGCTTATCGCAATTGGTTCAAGGTACCTAAAGACAAGCCCGTTTAATTCCTCATCACCCGAATCGTGATCGTGCTTCATGGTTCTGCCACCCACTACATACATAGGCTCGTCGGATTCGTATTCGTCCTGCCAGCCTTCCAACTCTAAACCATCGTACTCAACAAATTCAAAATCGGGACAATTGTTTTCTGTTTCCCTCAGCGTCTTGTCAACATTGAAGTTAGTAGTCAGCCATCCTGCCCAGGGGCAGCAGTAGATTCCAATGGAGTTTGGTTCACCGTTCTCCGATTGAAACCTTACCATGGAGGTCTGGAGGAATTCCTTAATCGTTTCGGTGTAGTGGTCGAGATTAATCATGGGCTAATTGGAAGATTGGAAAATTACAAAATTGAAAGATTCGAAACTCGAAACCCGAAATCACTTCGGATAGTTTGGATGCTCTTTCACTTTTCTTATCTGCCGCAGGTGTCGGCCCGAGTGCTTGATGATCATCAGGTAGTATTGGTGTACGTTGGCGCCGGAGCAATAGTCGTATTGGATACGGATGTTTTTTGTTTCCCTTTTCAAATATTCAATAGACTCGTTTCGCATCGTCATGAGCCAGGTGACATTGTTTTTCCCTTCGTTGTTTCCCAGCGGGACGGCGAATGAAAAAGGCTTGGTGTAGTCGAGGGCATTCTTATTTTTCAAACCTGCCTGGTCTGTTTCCAAAAACAGACTATCCGAAGGGTAGTTGGTATAACCAGGGTTCGGCGCCATGGCCAGCGCTCCGGAGATCTCGTGCATGAAAAGTATTTCCCACAGCGCGATGTGCTCAACAATCTGGTTGATGCTCCAGCGATCCGGGCTTTCTTTAAAATTCCATTGCTTCGTCGTCAGCCCGTTCGTCTCCTTTAGAATTTCTTCCTTGGTACGAGTAAGGTTATCCAACAAATATTTTCGGTCGGCTTCAGTCCAAGTTGGTGCTGTGGAAGATTGAATTGGATTTTCTTGTCCATTGCTTTGAACAAGCAATCCTGAAATGAATGCGAGCGTAATGAGAAGTGATTTCATAAGAAGTCTTTAGTAAGAAAAAATAAAATTGTAACCAATGAAGACCAGGTAACTAAACAGTACAAAAACCGATAGAAACAAAAAGGTTCTGCTCTTAATGACCTTTGTAATTCGCAAGAAGAGCGCCATGAACACTACGCCGCCATCGATAAAGAACAAACCAATGGCCAGTATGCCCAGTGATTCCTGGAACCCCGAAAGGCGAATGCTGATGAACGTGACGAACAGCGCCGCGGCACAGCCAATGGCGATTTCTAATTTCTCTTTAAAGGGTGTTGTCATTAGAATTTTTTACCCTTACTCGAAGCGATATAATGAAGGTCTCTCGGCAAATCATACTTCATCCTGCTTGTGCTGCGACGCATGATCACGTACGGAATGCCCATCATGAAAGAAGCATGGAGCAGTAGAAAGGGGAAGCCAAAAGAAACATTTTCCGTATCTGCTGTGAAAATTGCTACAAGCATAAAAGCATACACCACGACGACAATCACAAAAATCGGGATAAACATCTTGTTGAAACCATTGATCTCGGCATCAACGATCAATACCTCGTCTTTTTGCCTCAGCTTTCCGGTTGCAACGGCCATGGTCATACTGTTATCAAAGAATCGCTTTTTCTTCCTGATCTTAAATCCGTGTGTTCCCACGGTTCCCTTGTACTCGCTATCGCTGGAGCTAAATCCTTCAAAAGCGGCAAAGAACGTTTCAGTCGACCCCCCTTCGACGACCTCTGAAAGTCTGCGCACGAAGGTTTCCCGATCGATATCGAGTTCAATGGTGAAGCGATCAATGAGTTTTACTTTTCCAGGAACTCTTTCATGGGCAAGTTTCGATTAGGCCAACTGGTGTGACGGTCAAAATCAAGTAAACAAATTACAGAGATAAAACCAATAACCCAGTGCGGTAGTTTTAAATTGGTTGGCGGACATTATATCCGTTTGGTCATCCACCCCATGTACACAGCCGATTGAAAAAATCGCAGCGGTGGTTCGAATCCTGCTTCGGCAAACAATTCAGATAATCTATCTTCCGAAACATGTTGAAGTTCATTCTGAATTCTCGAGACCCGGCTGTTGATCTGATCTTCCTCCAGACCATCCGGCAAAAGGAGCCGAAGGATCTTCAGATTATCTGCGATCTGATTTTTGCCTCCCGTGATGTCCAGCATCACCAATGGCGCGCCCGGTTCCAGCCGGACTGCAATCTCTTTGAGGAGATTGAGCTTCTCGCCATTGTCAGCAAGAAAATGCAACACCAATAACAACGTGGCCGCGCCATACTTCTTTTCAATTGGCAAGTCAGAGATTAAACCTTCTATCAGCTTTACGTTGCCCGCGGTTTGAAATTTGTCGCGTGCCTGCTGGATCATGTCCGGAGATGGGTCGACACCTGTAATCTCCCAACGGTCGGGTGCCTGAATAAATCTTTCAATTTCATTTCCTGTTCCGCACCCTACTACCAGCAGATCCTTATGGCTGGTGCTGCTCAGCAATTTCGGCAGGCGCTCCAGGAAGTAATGGTAGTTGGGTATCCAGGTCTCTACATACTGATTGTAGCCCGTGGCCCTTTCGTTTTCAAATTTTTCTACTTTGTTCTGCATCATTCTGTTCTCTTTACAACTTCGTCACAACACCTTTGCTCTCAAACCAAGTATCCTTTACCGCTCCCACCCCATTAAACCTGACCTGAACGCCGACAACACCGGTAGCGATATTTGGAAAGGTGAGCTCATAGGCCTGCACGCCATTCACAAAAAGCTTCGCGTGCTTGTTCACCGTTTCTACCCGCAAAGTTGTCCATTGGTTGAGATCACATCCGAAACCTGAAAGGTCGTGCTCGGTACTGGGATTGGCGCTTCCACAGAAATATAAACCCATCTCACCAATGCAGGGTTTAGCGGCCAGCGGAATGATGATAATATCATTCTTGCACTGTATCAACACCTGAACCCGCTGGCATGCGCCCGTACCTTCCTTGAATTCAGTCTTGACTTTCGTTTCGAACGAAAAGTTATCACCCATGATATCGCCCAGGTCACGCTGATTAAAAAACCGGATGTGCGGTGGGTTGGGATGCAACGGAAGGTTGTACTTTTCCAGGATGGACTCATCCACTTCAATAACATCACCTTTAATACATTCCTCTTTTTTGAAATACACCGGAACGGGGTCCATCTCCGCCAGGCACAGCCATCCGTCAGATGTAATCCACAAGTCGTGCGTCTTCACCACGACACTGTCGACAATCAGGCGCGCACGGAAGAAACCCGGGTAGTAATACATAGCCGAATGCTCGTGGCGGAGCTTCGATACCTTTTTCTTTCTGGTGATGTCCCAGGTTTGAACGATGAACACAGAATCCGCTTCCGCCGCCGTAGCATCGTAATGAAACACAACAGAGTTGGGTACACCTTCTGTAACGACTTTGTCGGCGCGAAAACTAAACTGATCCGGATCGGGTGCAGGCTTCGTCTTGGATCGCACCAGGAGTATAATCGCTGCCAGCAGCGGAATAATTAACGCGAGCCAAAAGAAATTTGATTTCCTGCTAACCGGCGCTCCCGTGGTTTCCGCCTGAACACCCTCCGAAGCAACAGTGTCCGAACCTTCGCGCTGACAGAATTCACGCCAATCGCTGGTACCCGCAAAGCGGGCGAGCGTATTCAAAGTCGTGAGCGTCGGTGCACTATCGTATTTTACTTTCCCCCAGATGCGCTTCAGAGTAGTCACACTTAGCCGGACATGTGTCCGGTTATGAATCACATCACTGAGTTTCTCAAAGTCGTAGTTCGTCCATGTGTCGGACTTCCCCCAGCCGAGTTCGGTTTCAATAAGCTCGAGGCAACGAATAATGTTTGAATGGGCGTCGTTTTTTATCATACACTCGCTTGCATCGTTTTGAACGGATTTGGCTCAAACTTGAACAATTAAAATTAATGGTTTTGACCGGTATTTGCCGTTTTGTTCCACTGGACGCAGTCTGAAATCAGGCTGCATTTTTTTGAACGCCAGTCAAACCAAAAACCAATCAAACATGAAAAAGTTAATATTCGCTCTCCTGATGATCGTCTTTGGGTTTCCGCTTTCTGCCCAAAAGACAAAAAGTAAAGCCCCTGTTTCTGAAATAAAAATTCAAATGACGGCCGACCGTTGGGAATCCCCTGCCAATGCAACAGAGTTCCTCACCCACAAAGGTATGCCAGCAATAAAAATTCTCACGAATGGCGACAAGGTCATTCCCAAGGACATCAACTTCTCCGACGGCACCATCGAATATGATATTGAACCAGGAGAGAACCGTTTTAATGGAATCAACTTCCGCATGGCCGACGCCAATGAAAGCGAATTCTTTTACCTGCGCACCGGACTCGCTGGAAACCCGGTTGCACAAGACGCAATACAGTATGCGCCCATCGTGAAGACTGTTAACCTTTGGGATTTGCTCGATCATTTCCAGGGACCAGCCAGCATCAGGAATGGCGAATGGAACCATATTAAGCTGGTGATCTCCGGCAAGCAGATGCTGGTTTTTGTAAATGACCTCGCACGTCCTGCGCTCGAAATTCCCAGGCTCGAGGGAAACACGATGAGCGGTAAGATTGCCTTCGGTGGCCAGAGTATTATCGCCAACGTGGTGATCAGGCCCAATGTAACGGAAGGTCTTTCACCAGCGGAAGGATTCGATCCCACATACCACGATGCGCGCTACATCCGCAGCTGGCAAATCACCGAACCTCAACCCTTGCCCAAGGGCAGTGAGTTGTATGGAAGCAATCTGTTTCCCAGTCCCTCGGTAACATGGCAAAACATTAATGCGGAACGAAGAGGACTAATCAACCTCACCCGCCTTTTCGGAAGAAGTGAAAGCCGTCGCTTCGTCTGGATGCGCGCGAAGCTGACCACCACGGCTGAACAAAAGAGAAAGATCGCTTTGGGATTCAGCGATGAGGTGTGGGTATTTCTGAATGGTCAACTGGTGTTTGTTGACAAGAACCTTTACATATCACCGGGCATGCGCAAGACGCCGGATGGAAGGATCTCCCTGGAAAACGCCACGTTCAACCTGACCTTGCCGCCAGGAGAAAATGAATTGCTGATTGGTGTTGCCAATGATTTCTTCGGCTGGGGAATTATCGCGCGACTGGACGACCATGAAGGTGTCGTAGTAAGCACCGACTTTCCTCCTCCCGTTGTTCAGCCGAAAGACCTCAGTCCTTATCTCGGCGTTTATACCTCGCCGCAGATGCCCGAAAAAATTACAGTCACCACGAAAGACGACAAACTCATAGTGAAGGCGGTCGGTGAGCCTGTGGCCCTTGAATACTTTGACAAAGACAAATTCCGATATGTAGAACAAGGTGCAGTGCTTGAATTCTATCCGAGTGAAAAGAAGATGATCTTAAAACAAGGGGGACAGGTACTGACATTCACGAAAGAATAGCGTGATGATCCGATAAGGGTCCTAACGCCCTGATCGGATCTTGTTAGTATATATAATGAGGAGGACAATCTTCAGGATCAGGTATCGTACTCTCCATCCCATGGCGCATGAAAGGAGATTGTTGAACTTGGCTGGAGGGCAACAGTCCGAAATACCTTGTCTGGTACCAGGCCAAATACAACGCCATCAATGGTTGTCTGAAAAGGTTTCACGATGATGTCGCAGTATTCTACTGTGCCAAGTTCATCGACCATTTGTTTCAGCCTCTCATCGGTCTCGCGGTCATTGGCCTCGGAGGTTGTCCCGGCGTACCAATGCTTGGTTTCCAAATGATTCCCTTTGTTATCAAACAGATAAAGCATAACGTATTCCTTCCGATACTTCTGCCAGTCGGAATGAGGTATGCCTTTCGGAAACACGAAAGTCTGATAGCCGAAGAATTGTCTACCGTCACCCGTCTTGCCGAGGTAATGTGTGTGATAGTCCTCCTCCCGTTTAATTGGAAAAGAAGCCGGTATTCCCTTTCGCTTAAATAAATTAAATATTCTCATTGTCAATTTGCGCAAACGTGATTCTATTTCCTTTGTGGCTTCTTAGTGCCTTCGTGCCCTTGTGGCAAGAAATACTTTAATCAATAATTCTTTCGCCACTAAGACACGAAGGCTCTAAGTTTCACAAAGAATACGAATAACACAAGAAAAGTACTGGCGGCTTCGTACCACGTTTTAACAGTCTCTTAACATTTCACCACCCATTTCCTGCGTACGTTTGGGTAACCAACTACCAGTCCGTATGCTGTCTGCAAAAAACATCTCTACCCTCGTTCTTGTCTTTACCTCACTCCTCGCTAGCGCGCAAGTCGATTTTCCCGACCTAAGCTATGCCTCGACCATTCAACAGAAAGTGGGCTTCACGAATTTCACCGTCAGTTATGAGCGCCCGATGCAACGCGGTCGGTTCATCTTCGGTGCATTGGTTCCCTATGGCAAACCATGGAAGACCGGCGGCGGATTTCACAACACCATTTCTTTTGACACAGACATTGTAGTCGATGGAAAGCCAATCAAAAAAGGAACCTATCACATCGTTACCATTCCCGGGCCCGACGAATGGAAGATCATGTTGACGACAGACACGGAAGTATTTGAACGGAACAAACCCTACGAACAGGACAAAGAAGTTATGCGCATCAGCCGCAAGCCCGAGCGGGCCGCGCGACATTACGAAGCACTCACCATTGACATTGATATCGTAAACAATGACGCTGAGTTTGTAATCAGTTGGGATTACACTTCCGTTCGTTTCCGCGCAAACACAGGTACCACCAATCGCGCTATGACTCAAATCAGAAAGCTCATCGCCAGTCCCACTGCTACCGCCAATGACTATGGAATGGCTGTTGAATTTATGGCGTTCAACATTAACGGATTAAACCGTGCTGCACAGGACACCGTACTCCTCCTCACCAGGAAAGCGGTGGAGAAAGATAAAGGAATCGAAGGATGGATGCTTTCAGTGCAAGCTAACCTTTACAAATCCACTGGCGATATGAAAAAGTTTGAGGCGATCACTAAAGAAAGGATTGCTCATCTCAAGCGAAGCGCTTCAGAGGATGGAGCGCTAGAGATGCAGCGGATTCAAGAGGAGTTTGATCGCTATAAGAAAGTGGCCTCGAAGTAGCCGCTGTTGACATCCTATTTAACATTGTCCGAATTCCTTTTCGGGATCATCGGATGCGCTCTGGATAAATCGTACTTGCGCAAAGTCACGAAGCCCAGGCCGGCTAACAAAAGCAAGCTCACGTACAACGGTATTACGGACATCACAAACTTTCCGAAGAAGTACTCGTACAGCTTGGGCAGGATTACCACCAGCCATCCCACAACAACCAGCAAGGTTAATGCGACAAGTATTTGCGCAATACGCTTTATCAGGAATTGAAGGAAAATGAATACCGCGCCCAGGATAAAAAAAGTTTTGGCGATGCCGAATATTCCCCTGATTTCTCCTGTCATGATCGGGGCAATTAAATCGATAATGCTGGCAAAGGCTAAGATGAAAATAACTAACAACCTTGCGGTCCACGGATCGGTTCTAACGGGCATGACTACAAGGTCACCTATTTTACTATCCTACACAAATCAGAGGCAGTGATCCAATTCAGCGCTCATTTTTTTAACGGTGCATAGTACACCACGAGGTGGCCTCCACCAAATGTTTTTACCTTCAGGAGCTTTAGAATAAGGCTGTCGTTTATCTCTTTGAATAATCGCATTCCTTTTCCGGCCACGACCGGATGAATGACGAGGTGATACTCATCAATCAAATTGAGTTTTGTGCAAGCCAGAATTAAACTCGGACTGCTCGCATAGATGTCTTTGCCTGGTTGTCGCTTAAGCTCCATCACTTCTTCCTCAATACTTCTGGTTGCCACCCTCGCATTTTTCCAGCCTGCTATTTTCGGATCAGCATTATTCAGTGTGCGCGAAAAAACAACTTTTGGAATATTGTCGATACTCACAGCGAATTCATCCATCGACTTTTCACCGGTAGGATTGGCCACGACGGTCGGCCAGTAGCTCTCCATCAGTTCGTAGGTTATCCTTCCATAGAGAACCGCACCTGCGCCATTTAACATGGCGGTGAAATGATCATGAACTTCCTCATCGGCGAGCATGCCCGTGTGGTCGCAAAATCCGTCCAGCGATAGGTTGATGGCTGCGATTAGTTTTCTCATACGATGTTGTTTAATGCTGTTGACGAAACAAAGAAATCCCGGTCGAAGAAATTGGAGTAAGTTGCTTTTGCCACGAAGGCACTAAGTAACACAATTCGTCTGGTGTAAGGTGGATTTTCTTTGTGAACCGTTGTGTCTTAGTGCCTTTGTGGCGAAAATAAAATCTGCACGGGCCGGGATTCTAAATTACTACGCCTTCTTCAGCGTCTCAATATCAATTTTTTTCATCTTCAATATGGCTGGCATCACGCGCTCTGCCCGTTTAGGGTCGGCCATGATTTCAGCAATGATAGTAGGAACAATCTGCCAGGAGAGACCGTACTTATCTTTCAACCACCCGCACATGCTTTCTTGTCCGCCATCGGCGGTGAGCTTGTCCCAGTAGTAGTCGATTTCCTTTTGTGTCTCGCAGTCGACCATGAGGGACACAGATTCATTGAACTTGAATTGGGGTCCACCGTTCAGGCCCATAAACTTCGATCCGTTCAATTCCCACAATACAACCATGGGCGAATCGTAGGTGATTTTCGAATTTTTGAAAACGGTGCAGTAGAATTCCGCAGCAGCCTTGGCGTTTCCGTCGAACCAAAGGCAAGGGTACATTTTGTTGGTCATTTTTTTATGCGTTATGTTTTTCTCGTTGTGTATACAAGATTAAGCAACGATCCTGGCTTTTGTGCGCCCCAACTCTGACATAATCAGGGGGCTTTTGCGACAGCTGTATTAATCCTGTATTTTTGTCAATGCTCCCTCTCCTACAGCGTACCGTGGATACGCTCCTACATGAATTTGATCAAATTCCGCCTCCACGAAAAGCAGTTCTGGAAGAACTGGCGAATGTCATTCGACACAAAAAGAAGAACCGACAGGACACGTTCCTGAATTTCATTTGCACGCATAATTCCCGGCGAAGCCACATGGGACAATACTGGGCGCAAGCTGCAGCACATCACTTTGAGGTATCACGCGTAGAATGCTTTTCCGGGGGAACTGAAGCGACGGCGTTCAACCCCAAGGCAGTAAAAGCCCTCGCGCATTTGGGATTCAGTATCCTGAGAATAACGGAGGGCACTAATCCTGTATACTCGGTCCTCTACGATAATGAAGCATCACCACTGCTCGCTTTCTCCAAGAAGTACGACGATCCGCTCAATCCCTTTAAAGATTTCGTCGCCATTATGACTTGTTCGCATGCCGATGTCAACTGCCCTGTTGTAAACGGTGCATCGGTCCGTTTTTCCATCGCCTATGATGATCCGAAGGATTTCGACGAGACACCAGAAGAAACGGAGCGCTACCTTCAGCGCAGCCGGCAAATTGGAAGAGAAATGCTATATGCGTTCTCAAAAGTTTCTGGTTAACTTCAGAGCATGAAAAAAAATGTACTCATCACCGGCGCCGCTGGAAACCTGGGAAAGTCCGTCGTTGAACAATTCCTCTATTCAGGTTATAAAGTATATGCTACGACGTTACCAGGTACTACATTAGGTTACAACTCCTCCGGCAACATTGAAACCATCGAAGTAAACCTGGACGATGAAGCCCACGTTCGCCAACAACTTGGCAAAACACTAACCTCCATTGAAACTCTCGACGCGGCGTTGTTGCTCGCCGGCGGATATTCGCCCGGTACTATTGAGTCGACGCACGGAAAGGATATCGACGGAGCAATCAACATCAATTTCAAAACAGCCTTTTTTACTTCACAGTTGATATTTCAAAAAATGATGGCGCAACCGGGAGGCGGCCGCATTGTGCTTGTAGGCGCAAGAGCGGCGTTGCGCGCCAGTGATGGCAAGCATTCGCTGGCGTATGTGCTTTCTAAATCGATGGTGTTTAAGTTAGCGGAGATCCTCAACGCCGCCGGTGCCGAGAAGAATGTGGTTACGTCCGTTATTGTTCCCAGCACCCTGGATACTCCGGCAAATCGAAAGGCCATGCCACAGGCCGATTATACTACCTGGGTGAAAACTGAAGAGGTGGCGGAAGTGATGGCAAACCTGGTGAGCGAGAAAGCCCAGGCCCTCCGTGATCCGGTCATAAAAATGTACGGCCGCGCGTAAACCCATAAAAAAAACCTGAGCGCGTTGCCCAGGTTTTTTTCGCAGATAAGTAATGCGAATTACTTTACGTGCTTGCTTACCACTTTGGCCAGCTCAAACATAGAGACCTGAGACTTGCCACCGAAGATAGCCTTCAACTTCTCGTCGCCGTTGATCATACGTCTGTTCTTAGAATCTTGAAGTTTGTTCTTCTTGATGTAATCCCAGATCTTCTTGATGATCTCAGTGCGAGGTACAGGCTTGCTACCGATTACCGCTGCCAGCGCTGGGCTGGGAGTAAGAGCGGCCATGAAGGCTGCATTAGGTTTTCTTTTTGACTTCTTAGCAGCTTTTTTAGGAGCTTTCTTAGCGGCTTTCTTAGCCGGCTTTTTGGCGGCTTTCTTAGCTGCCTTCTTCGCTTTTTTTGCCATAGCGTTCAGAGTTTAATTGGTGCGTAGTTAATTAATTGAAAGTGAATTTACAATTAATTCACACAACTGGTTTTCATAGGAGAATCAGAGGAGAAACAAAGCGCGCCTCTCGAGGGAGATCACGATTCTCCGAGGAGAACGCTGCAGAAGGTTCATTGCAAAATTCTCCATTGGTGAAAGAGCCTGAGACACAAACGATTTACTCTAGGGAGGTGAACTCAGAAAACAAGTTGTTCGCCTCCTCGAGAGAGCCTACAGGAACGTACTCACACACCTCGGCATAGGCTCCCCACATTTTTTGAACTTCTGAATTTTTATGCGCTGATTCTATCGCTTCTTTCGACTTCCACCCGAAAACTTCAATGATCGTTCCGTTCCGGGAGGTCATCAGGATGGGTTCCCGGTCAGAGGCTAACCCCTCTTTTCGCAGGGTAATCACGTGTGTTTTCATGAGTTCTCTCAGGGCATTTTCCTTCCCGGGAAAGGGTCGATAACCAACGATGACAAGTCTCTCCGTACTCATATGGTTGAGGGGTTAAAGTTCTTGAATGAAGCGAACACTATTTCGGTCGGCATCCTTCACATACATCTCACGCGTTCCCCAGGTTTGGTCCGTAGGTGGAAGGTCTACCGCTACGCCTTTTGACATAAACTCGTGATAAAGGTCATCGACACTTTCCACCAACAGGTTACAGACATGGCCCGGTACACCGTCGCCAGAAAATGACGACAGGTGAAGGACGATGCCGTCGCGGCGAATGGCGAGATAACAGGGATCGGCTTTGTTGGGATCTGCGCGATACAAAGAGATCTTAGTAAATCCGAGTTGCTCGCAGTAAAAACGCTCGGCATGCGTAGAATCTGAGATGTGGAGTAAGGGGATGGCGAGGGTGATCACTCATCAAGGTACCTAACTTTGGGACAGGTACATTCGGAGACATCTATAAAAAAAGCCTGACATTGCTATCAGGCTTCCTATTTGGTCGGGGTGAGATGATTCGAACATCCGACCCCCACGTCCCTAACGTGGTGCGCTAACCGGGCTGCGCTACACCCCGAATCACCCAATCTTAATTGGGGCTGCAAGTATACTAAGAAAGATTTATACCCCCAAAGTTAACGATTCTTGAGGTTCAGCCCGCTCTCGACTAACTACTATACATATATCCTCGAGTCACAAGTGGACAACACCTGCTATTATGGCTACTCTGAAAATCTCCCGCAACGAATTTCTGATCACACGTCTAATCGATCCAAGGTAAACCGGTAATGGGCACAACGGTTTTACTGAAAATGATCTATTATCTTTACCCACCGTTTAGCTAACAATATGTCCACTGAAAATTTCACCTCAACCGATGTCCTAACTACGGCCAGCCGGTTCATTAACAGCACTTCTGCACCCATCTTCCTCACGGGCAAAGCCGGAACCGGAAAGACCACGTTCCTTAAAAGTCTGAGGAGTATCACACACAAGTCATTCATCGTGGTTGCTCCCACCGGAATTGCTGCGCTCAATGCCGGTGGCACTACGATACATTCTCAGTTTCTATTACCCTTCGGTATGTTCATTCCAGGACGGAATACTCATACGGAATTCAGTCAAATTAATTTTTACACTGCCGATCTACTAGCCAGAAAACATCCGCTGAATAGTGTAAGAAAACAGGTACTGCGTTCCATCGATCTATTAGTGATCGATGAAGTAAGCATGTTGCGGGCTGATCTTCTCGATGCCATTGATCACCGATTGAAAGCGGCGCGGGGAAATTTCAAACAACCTTTTGGTGGTGTTCAGTTACTGCTCATTGGCGATTTGTTTCAACTTCCTCCCGTTGTGAAGGGTGAGGACGAAAAGAAACTCAAGGAGTTTTACAACAGTCCGTGGTTCTTCGAATCACAAGCGCTGAAGCAATCCGGAATGGTATACATCGAGCTGGAAAAAATCTTCCGCCAGAACGACCGGATGTTCATTGATCTTTTGAACAATCTTCGAAACAACTGTCCTACACCAGCAGACATTGACGAACTGAATAAACATTATGCAGACAGCGAAAGCATCAGCCAGATACGTGAGGTTATCACGCTTACCACACATAACTACAAGGCAGATGACCTGAATCAACGCACGCTCAATTCTCTTAAAACTCCATCGCATACCTTTCAAGCATTGGTGGAAGGTGATTTTCCAGAAAGCATGTATCCGGTACTGGCGAAACTTGAATTGAAAGAAGGGGCTCAGATCATGTTCGTAAAAAATGATACAGAAGAGAAGACGTACTTCAATGGAAAGATTGCTACAGTCAAGCACATAAACGGTGAAGAGATTACCGTTGAAATGAGCGAAAGCGGCGCACCCTATAAACTGAAGAAGGCTGTTTGGGAAAACAAGCGCTACACCTTATCATCCGATGCACAGGAACTGAACGAAGACGTTATTGGATCCTTTGAACAATATCCGGTTAAACTGGCGTGGGCCATTACGGTTCATAAAAGTCAGGGACTAACCTTTGACAAAGCGATCATTGATGTCGATCAGGCATTTGCCGATGGACAGGTATACGTAGCGATGTCGCGGTTACGCTCGCTGGATGGGCTGATCCTACGAAGGCGTATTCAAGCAAACGTAATCAGTACCGATAAGAAAGTTGCTAACTTCACCACCAACAATCATCAGCCTGATCAATTAATCCGCACGATCAAAAGCAGGCAACGGGATTACATTTTGGAAGGGATCGACAGGACCTTCGACTTCGAAGAAATTCTGAGAGAAATCAACTACGCCACGCGCGATACCCCCGAAAATTCGCTGGGCGATAAATCCATGCAATCTGTGCTTCAACAAATTTCTCAAGCTTTCGTCAAAGAAAAATCCAATACGCATACCTTCCGGAATCAACTTCGTACCTTACTCGCATCCGGCGACCCCGCTCCTTTATTGGAACGACTTCAAAAGGGAAGTGTATATTACTGTACGCTATTGTGGGCGCAATTAAAAATACTTCTTCAGCACCGTGAAGAAATGCAACATAAAAAGCGCGTAAAAACTTACCTGGCCTGCCTTTCTGATATCGACCAATTGCTATTCAAAAAACTGGGAGACGTTGACAAAGTCATTCACCTTACTGAATCCATACTCACCGAAAAATACAACTTTGATTTTTCGATCAGCATCCAACAACGAACCGCAGAACGGCTAAACATGATACACGCGATACGGGAAAAAAATCCGCCGCCTTCCAAGAAAAAGAAAAAAGGAATCAAGAAAGGAAAAGACATGCCTCGCACCCATGATATTACCTTCGCGCTTTTCAAATCAGGAAAATCTGCTGCCGAGATTGCTCAGGAAAGAGAACTCTCTGTCGGGACCATTGAAAGTCATATCGTTTCATTGATTGAAGACGACCGAATCAACATTCTGGATTTTGTGTCTGGTAATGATCTTGCAGAAATCACTCAACTCCTGGTCAGCAATCCGGAGGCAAGCCTCTCTCAGTTGTTCGCTATGGTCGGAGGGAAATTCAGCTTTGCAAAGCTGCGTGCGGTCGTTGCCTATGAACAGCGAAAAACGAAGAATGAGTCCGCGGATTGAATCCAACTGAATTCTGGCTGCGACGAATACTCACCCTGGGCATGTTTAATTCAGTCGATTATTTATTCATCGGTGCTGTATCACCCTTCACCGCAGCATCTAGTCAATGATTGCGTCAAAAACAAAACGAACATCGAATGTTATATCTCCCTCACTAATTATCTCGATAACGACCTTTATTGGGTACTCATTACTTTTTAATGATCGTTCCCAAACGCTCTCTCCCGAAATAATTATCGGGTGACTAAGTGTGACCACAGGATTGAAATGATGGAGACTAATCAGACCAATCAGGAATCGTGGTGGAAGGTCGGTTTTACCGCCAACATCGTTTGTGCAGGTAACTTTAAATCCAATTTTCTGAATTGCCAGTCGTGTCCCCCATTCCGTTGGGTCTTTCCAGGCGAATAAGGGCACAAGCAGAATTTTCTTAATCTCCAGAAGTGAGATAGAATTCATCAGCAGAAATTCTTTTTTCTTGTCTTTGCTGGTTAAGGTAAACATCAAATCCTTTTTCGCTTTCTGGATTGTCTCAACAATATAGTTTGTACCCTTTCCTGTTCCATGTTTTACAAGAAGTTTTCTGCCAAGCATTTCCGTAAGGATACGTTTCACAGTCGGTAAGGGGATGTCAAGTTTTTCAGATACTTCACCCGATTGACAGCCTGGGTGATTTTCAATAAACGTATAGATTTTTTTCTCCCTTGGTGACATTTTTGAAAGACTACTGCTGGTCTGCAACTTGGCCATTAACTGTTGTTGAATGTTAGCGAGACAATTAAGGAAGAATGTCACCCAGACATAGACATCTTCGCCAGGACGTTGACGCTGACACTGCACCAACACTGAATAATATTCTCCCTTTCGGCTTTCAATCTCATGCTCGAAACTTACGTATTGAATCCATGAATAGCCCTGACGAAGCATCAACAACGTTGTAAGGAGGCGACTCAATCTTCCGTTGCCATCCTGAAATGGATGGACACTTAAAAAATCATAAACGAAAATTGCTACTCTGATAATTGGAGGCGTCGTGTTATCACTGTTGTACCATGCTACCAAGTCACGCATCGCATCTTCGGTGGCAAAGCCTGGATCAGCAGTTTGAAAAACAACCTGCTTGGTTCCATCCGCTTGTGCTGCTTCTACCACATTGCTGTGTTGTTTATAATTGCCCCGATGCCAGGCATCTTTTTCACTATGCTTCAGCAAAATATTGTGAAGCATTTTCAGGTTGTTCTCCGTAATGTCTATGTCCCTGAACGATTCCGAAATGATGTCTAATGTCTCGTAATATCCGGCAACCTCCTGCGCATCGCGTTCTTCAAGTTTGGCTACCTCCAGGTTTTTGATGAGGGTCTCGACCTCATCGTCAGTCATTTTTGATCCTTCAATACGCGTCGAGGCTCCAACACTCCGGACCGTGGCTATCGATTTAAGCTGTTTCAAGCTCTGGCCTTCCCGTTTTTCAATGGCCGTCCAGGAGCCTCCAAATTTGTCAATCTGACTCAATTCGTTGATCAGCTTCCAGTCTGGACTGAGCTTTATTGTATGGATCGAATTACTCATTTCGATACGTAATGATACGTAATGATACGTAAATATACGAAAAATGGTGAGTAAATATGAATATGATACGAAATGATCCGTATTTATACGGATTTACATCGGAAACGTGACTTGACAGAAGTATCCGTCATTCAGGTTGGCAAGCCCCTGTCTGATATTTTTCCACAGCCTTCTTCAAATTTGCCTCAATTTCCTTAGCTTTTTAAGGCTTAATTACCGTCATGCTTTCCCCGAAACCGAGTACCTCCCTCTCAAGTTCGTAGTTCAGGATGACATCAATGGTGACCTCGGTTCCCCTCGGGGATTTCGCCACCCAAACCGTTGGACTCGATCACCATCAGGAGCTTTGGATACCAGCTGAAGAGTTGGAAAATTTCAACAACAAAATTGTAAACGGCATCCGGGTTTGCAAATCCCATATTGGACGTAAACTCATTTTGCCAGAGAAAATTAAAAATGTTCTGAACCAAAAAACACCCTGACTGAAAGGTCAGGGTAACTTTCCACTTATGAAACCAACGGTATTGTCAAAAGACATTTTACTAATTGATAATTTCTGGTCAGCAGAGAAAATTCAGAAAAATAGGCTTCTGCGTTGAAAGGCTGCCCACATCGGCCGTAACATTGTAATAGGTTCGGCCGCCTTCCGTTATTAACTTCCAGTGTACTTTATGGTACCTGCTTATTTTTCAAGGATTGGTTTATGGAATTGAGCAACTCCCTGAATCTGTTTAGTGTTAACCCCATCCTATGAAGTCGACCTTATTCGCCTTATGCTTCCTTCTTAGTTTCACTACACTCTTCGGTCAGTCTGATTTTTACTCCAGAAAGTGGAGCAATGTTTATCGCTACGAAATCAAAGACCTTCCAAAGTCCGCCCTCGCCGTGGTGGACTCGATCTATCGAAAAGCAAAAGCAGAAAAAAATATTCAGGAGTTTACCCGGGCGTTGTTGTACCAGTCCAAGTTCATGATGGACCTGGAAGAAGACGCGGAACTGCACATTGTACAAAAACTTAAACAAGAGATTGCCGTCAGCCAGGGAATGCAGCGAAACATCCTGGAATCCATTCTGGCCAACGTCCATTGGGACTACTTTCAGCGCTATCGCTGGAAATACTATGGACGGACGAAAACAACCGCACCTGTTGACACTTCTGATTTCCGCACGTGGGACAACACATCAACCTTCAGTGAAATCCATAAACATTTTCAAAATTCCCTTCGCAGCGCGGATGAACTTAAAAATGTAAAGATCGGCACCTTAAGCGGCCTTCTCGTGCAGGCAGAAAAATCAGCAGTGTACCGACCCACCGTGTTTGATTTGTTGATGCACAACGCCATTGACTTCTATAGTTCGGCTGACGCCAACATCGCCGCCTCCATGGATAGTCTGGCCAACGCGCAAACATTTAAACTGTACGAAACACTATTGAACTTTCACAGCGTGCGGAAAGACACGAACGCCATAGTAGGTATCGAGCTGGAACGGGAAACCTTTAAGTCGCGCGATCAGCCCATGTCTTTAACGCACTATGAAACTTTGGCGGGATTGAAAAGAATCTATGCCCATCATCCAGCATCTACATTAATCGATTTTGAAATAGCTAATCTCCTCGACAACGACGTGGATGCTTCCCGACGATCAACCGTTAAGCAAGTTCCGTCGCAAAAAGCCAAGGCGCTGGAAATTTGTGACCAGGCACTCCGCGCTTTCCCAAATTCCGATGGCGCACTAAAATGTAAAGCACTGCGCGAGAATATTCTGAGACCACAAATTGAGTTGACCGTAGAGCAATATGTTCCCATCCAGAAACCATCCCGGCTGCGGGTTGAGTACACCAATGTTGATTCTGTTTACTTGTCTGCTTTCCGTGTGTCGGAAGAATTCCAGAAATCCTTCGAGCGCATCTACTACGATTCCTTACAAGAGCTCGCCATCAAGGACCTTTCTGCAGTCGTTTCCTGGAGTGTTACGCTAAAACAGGCAAACGATTACAATTCGCACTCTACAGAAGTCGTCGTACCCGCGCTATCCCAAGGGCGATATCTGCTCCTCAGCCGAATCTCGAAATCCGGGGCGCTCTTTGCTTTTGAGTTCGTTCAGATCACTGACCTTGTCGTCATCAATTCGGCCGACAAGGATCGACATCGGTATCAGGTAGTCGATCGCAACACCGGCAGACCTATTCCCGAGGCGGACGTTCACCTGAAGTCTCTGTATGGAAATTCGCGAAACGATTCTATCGACGTGCATCTCAAAACCGATAGGAATGGATTTTGTGAATGGAGAACGGAAACCTACTGGCACCTGGCCATGAATGTTCGCCACGGCAACGACGAAGCCACCTTCGGCAACGTCTACCTGTACGGCTCTCGCGACTATTCAGAAAACAAATCCGGCTACACGGCAAAATCATTTCTGTTCACCGATCGAAGCATCTACCGGCCAGGGCAAACAGTTTACTTCAAGGGCATTTTGATCAAGACAGCAAAAAATAAATCGACGGTAGTGAGCGGCGAATACATTCATGTTCGGCTGGATGATGTGAATGCCCAGGAGGTAGCTTCGATGCGGCTTAAGACGAATGCTTATGGGTCTTTTAGCGGTGAATTCAAATTGCCTGCTTCCGGACTGACGGGTGAGTACACGCTCTACGCAGAAGAAGATGAAGAATCAGACAGCAAGTTTTACGAAAACTCGGATGACTTCTATCCAGAAGAAGCAATTATTTCAGTCGAAGAATACAAGCGACCGACCTTTGAAGTTTCCTTCAATCCCATCACCGAAGCTTTCAAGTTGTACGACTCCATCGCTGTGAAGGGCACAGCCGTATCCTTCAGCGGCGCTAAAATCAGCAGGGCAAAAGTAAATTATCGTGTTACGCGCGTTGTCCGTTATCCGCGATGGTTCGAGAGAACTTCCTTCTACGAATTTTCTAGTGAGAAAGAAATCTCGCACGGCGAAGAAATGACAGATGCCGAAGGCGAGTTCACCATAAAGTTTGCAGCGCTTCCCGACGAACTGATTTCACCCGACGGAAAACCTGTATTCGAATATGAGATCACCGCTGATGTAGTCGACATCTCCGGTGAAACGCGTAGCGCCACCACCACGACAAAGGCAGGTTATCATTCCATCGAGGTCACCATGGCGGGCGCTCCTTTCGTTGACCGCAAGAGTACGGCAAAGACGATCACCATTACTTCGCAGAATCTTAATGGACAATATGTACCGTCAAAGGGTAGTGTACGCATCTATAAGTTGACCTCGCCCCAGGCTCCTGTTCGTAAGCGGCCATGGGTATTTCCAGACCTGCCGTTGATGAGCGAACAAGAATTCAAGGCGATATTTCCGCATGATCCGTATCGCGATGAAGACGATTCGAAAAAATGGCCGAAAGGAAAACTGGTGTTCGATCAGGCTTTCGACACGGAGAAATCCAAAGAGGTGAAATTTACCATCAACGCGACCTGGGAATCCGGAAGCTACAGCGTCGAGCTGAATTCCTCGGAACCTATCGGCGGCGAGCCTGTTTACGATCAGTACAACTTTAAGCTCGCAGAAAAGAGCAACCAGGAAATCGCTGATCAGCAGTTGCTGGTATTCGAAACAGATAAACCCAGTTACGTTGTTGGGGACGTGGCAAAATTGAAAGTTGGATCGGCCTCCGCCGACATCACACTGACGATTGACATCGAGCACCATCAAAAGGTTGTCAAGACTTTTGTCGAGCATTTTTCGGGAACGTTGCGCGACTTCTCCATTCCCATCACGGAATCAATGGGTGGTGGGTTCACCGTTCGCTGCACCGGCGTGAATTACAATGCTCCGTTATCGGAAGTCAGAACCATGCAGATCGTTCCGAAGCGGGAGCGCCTGGAGATCGAGACTATTACCTTCAAGGACAAACTGCAACCCGGTGCGAAGGAAACCTGGAGCTTCACCATCAAGGGTGATGATTCAGAGCCGAAGCAGGCGGAAGTTCTTGCGTCGATGTATGATGCATCGCTTGACCAATTCAAACCACATGCGTGGTCTTTTAATCCGGCTGAACCTGAAATCTACTATCCATATAGTCAACCTCACACGGGTCAAAGTTTCGGCATCAGTAATTTTACCGTCGTCCACCGGTACGACCTCTTGCCGATGCCGAGTCAGTATTTTGATACGTTCGATTGGTTCGGGTTCAGCATCAGTCGTGAGTACAGCGTTCGGGCCGAGTACATGGAACGCTTGTTCTATATGCAGGCCAGCAGGAATTCCAAAATCACAATGCGGAATTCAAAGGATATCGGTAGTGGATTAATTGCGGGTACACTCCGCGACAGCGAAGGCCTTCCATTGGCGGCGGCAACCGTGCTGATTAAAGGAACTGACCTGGGAATGGTGACTGACTCGCTCGGACACTACCAGGTCATCGCCACAAAGGGTGATGTGCTCGTATTCAGTTTTATCGGCTATAAAACCACGGAAGTAAAAGTAGGACGCAAAAACATTATTGATGTGACCATGGTTGAAGATGCCGTGGTGTTGGCTGAGGTTTCGATTACAAGTTATGGCGTTCAAAAAAAATCCCTCTTGACAGGTGCAGCAACCGTCGTGGTAACACAGGAAGGAGTTGGTGAGGTTTATTTTGAAGACGTCGACGCCGACTCAACCGCCGCCGACGGATTCACTAGCCGCAGGTATCGGCTAGCTGAAAGTAGCCTGGCAGGAAAAGCTGAAGGTGTTCAAATCACCGGCAGGCCTGGAGGCGACGCGAGGTTGATGATCCGGGGAAACAGTTCTGTCGCGGGCGATGCGATGCCGTTGTACGTCGTCGATGGCGTCGTTGTCGGGTCATACAAAATTGATCAAAGCGACCTGGGAGACGTGCAGGTCTTAAAAGGCATAGCAGCCACGGCACTATACGGAGCAAGGGCTGCCAACGGGGTGATCATCGTTACTACCAAATCCGGTCAGAAAAAACTGGATGAGGAAATGGCAAAACTCACGGCGCGAAAGAACTTCAATGAAACGGCTTTCTTCTTCCCTCACCTTCGCACCGATGAAAGCGGGAAAATAAATTTCACGTTCACCACGCCTGAAGCCCTCACGCGCTGGAAACTCCAACTCCTCGCACATACAAAGAATCTCGTTACAGCATCAACGACTTTGCAGGCGGTCACGCAGAAAGAGCTCATGGTAACACCGAATGCGCCGCGTTTTATGCGTGTCGGCGATGAGATCGTATTCTCGGCAAAGATTTCAAACCTCTCGGCAAAAGCGAAGGAAGGGAAGGCAGCACTTCAACTCACCGATGCTGTTACCGGCGCACCGGTCGATGCCCAATTCGCTAATGTCACCCGAACACTGCCTTTCAAAATTGGCGCGAAGGGTAACGCCAATGTATCCTGGAAGCTTCGCATTCCGGAAGGTGTGGAGGCTCTTCAATACAAGATCGTTGCCAAGGCCGGCAACTTCAGCGATGGTGAACAAAATGCCTTGCCGATCCTGGCGAATCGTACGTTGGTGACCGAAACGCTGCCGATGAACGTTCGCGCCGGACAAACAAAAACTTTCCGGTTGGAAAAACTAATCTCAACAAACTCCTCAACGCTCCAACATCATCAGTTCACCTTGGAGATCACTTCGAACCCGGCCTGGTATGCGCTGCAGGCTCTCCCCTACCTCATGGAGTTTCCACATGAATGCGCTGAGCAAATCTTCTCGCGTTACTATTCCAATGCGCTGGCCAGTCACGTCGTGAACAGCAATTCAAAAATCAAGGCGGTGTTTGATCAATGGTCTTCGTCAGGCGAATTGATCAGCAACCTTGAAAAAAATCCAGAGCTGAAATCCATTATCATAGAAGAAACGCCGTGGCTGCGCGATGCTCAAAGCGAGACAGAACAGAAAAAGAGAATCGCCGTGCTATTTGATTTAAATACGATGAAAGATCAGTTGCGCGCCGCCATTACCAAGTTGGAAGATATGCAGTTTGACAACGGCGGGTTCCCCTGGTTCAGTGGCGGAAATCAGCCAAGTCGTTTTATCACGCAGCACGTGGCTTCAGGCTTTGGACACCTGAAACACCTCAACGTCCCCTTGTCCGAGGATGTAAAGCCCGTGGTCGAAAAGGCTGTTGCCTTCCTGGACAGAGAAATCTATAATGACTACAACGAAATTTTAACGCAGGCTGCGCGGATCAAAGCGCAGACCAAAGATCCTCAGGAAGCTGAAAAACAAGTAAAGTTATTCATGGACCAACAACACGTGTCCGCCGATGAAGTGCAATACCTGTACATGCGGAGCTTCTATCCGGATATCGTTGTTGGCGATGTGGTAAAACCGGCCATTGAATACTACACCAATCAGTCATTCAAATTCTGGAAAGACTTTAATCTCTACTCCAGGGCGATGATCGCACTAATTCAGCATCGCGAAAAAAACGCGCGTGGCGCCGGCGAGATACTCGCGTCGCTGAAAGAAAACAGCATTGTGAGTGAAGAAATGGGAATGTATTGGAAGGAAAACAAGGCAGGATGGTATTGGTATGAGTCGCCGGTAGAAACACAGGCGCTGCTCATCGAAGCGTTTGCCGAAATCGGGGCACCCAATTCCGAGAAGCAGAAAACCCTGGACGAACTTCGGCTGTGGCTGTTGAAAAATAAACAGACCAACCAATGGAAAACGACGAAGGCGACAACAGAAGCCGTTTACGCTTTGTTACTACAAGGCACAGATTGGTTGTCGGTAGCAAATGAAGTAGATGTTACCGTTGGCGGAGCGAAGGTTTCTATCGATAACAAGAAACCGGAGGTAGGCACAGGATACTTCAAGACGTCATGGAAAGCTGAAGCCGTGAAACCATCACTGGGAGAAGTAACGCTTACCAAGAAAGGTGAAGGCATTGCCTGGGGAGGAATGTACTGGCAATACTTTGAAGATCTCGATAAGATTACAAGCGCGGAGACGCCCCTCAAACTCTCGAAGAAAGTTTTCTTGGTAAACCGCACAAGCGATGGCGAAGTATTGGCGGAAGTGAATGCTGCGCAGGGATTGAAGGTTGGTGATCTCCTTCGCGTACGCATCGAACTTCGGGCCGATCGCCCGATGGAATTTCTCCACATGAAAGATCTGCGCGCCGCAGGCCTCGAACCGGTGGATGTTCTCTCGGAATACAAATGGCAGGAAGGCCTCGGCTATTACCAAAGTACGAAGGACGCTGCTACGCACTTCTTCTTTGATTCAGTGCCTCAAGGGATTTACGTGTTTGAGTATGATCTGCGGGTAAACAACAGCGGCAATTTTTCAAACGGCATTACCACGATTCAATCCATGTATGCGCCGGAGTTCAACAGCCACAGCGAGGGCACGAGGATTCGGGTGGATTAGTCAAATTAAATTTCTCACGGAATACACGGAAGTCACGGAAGAAATTTTTCCGTGTATTCCGTGCCTTCCGTGAGAAACTTTTATTCCCCAAACGCTTAATCCACCGGCTGACATAAATTCTTTTCTGCCACAACATTCCATTTGTCCAATTGCTGAAGCCTGGGTAGTATTGAAGACGATCTTTAAAAACCAGGAAATAGCAATGGAGCAAGGATTAAATCAAGGTATCAGTCGCAGGGATTTCATGTGGCAATCGGGTGTGCTCGCTGCAGCGTCCGTCGTGGGGCTGACGGGATTTGCCGCCGCCAAGAAGAAATACAAAATGGGTCTTCAACTTTTTACCGTCCGCGATGCCATGGCACGCGACACGAAGGCGACATTGAAACAAATTGCGTCGCTGGGGTATGAGGATCTTGAAACGTATGGTTTCGATCCCGGTCAAATGAAGTACTATGGATACAATGCCGCAGAGCTCAAAAAAATCCTGGAAGACAACAACCTTACAACCACCAGCGGGCACTACGACTTCTTCCGTTTTCTCGATCAGCCGGACGATGCGTTGATTCAGTATGTTGATCATTGCATCGAAGGCGCCCACGCATTAGGACAACGATACATTACCTGGCCATGGCTTGATCCTTCTCAAAGGACAATTGAGAAATTCAAAATCCTCACCGGCAAATTGAATCTGGCAGGGGAGCGAATCAAGAAAGCAGGATTAGGTTTTGCTTATCACAATCACGATTTTGAATTCATTGATCACGATGGCGTGAATGGATACTCCATTGTGATGCAGGAAACGGATCCAACGTTCGTCAAACTGCAGATCGATCTGTACTGGGCAATGCATTCCTCAAAACTTTCGCCGCACGAATTATTCCTGAAGCAACCGGGGCGCTTCGTGATGTGGCATATCAAAGACATGGACAAGAAAACCCGGGACTATACTGAACTCGGCAACGGTTCGATTGATTATACCGTCATTTTACCGGACGCCTCTCTCGCCGGGCTTGAATATTACTTTGTCGAACAGGGCGGCAACTTTGCCAAGGACTCCATGCAAAGTATTGCGGACAGCGCCGTGAAGATGAAGGAGCTGAAAAAATATTTTAAATAATTGTATCCAGAATTCTCGTTCGCCGTTTGATGAATTGTAAAAGTATTTATCTTTGTCTCAACGAAACGGAAATGAAATCCTGTCAGAACATATCGATGAAATGCTGCCAACAGAAGCAACAGGTATGTTTTTGCCCGGATAAAATTGTTATGAACTAGATTACATCAATCGATATAACAGTGAAGCCCCGGGCAATTTGCCCGGGGCTTTTTGTTTTAGGTCATCCGAAAGGTTGATGATGGAATGCTATTGCTCACACTCGTCAGTGTACCCAAGTGGTTAAGGGGTCTCTCTGCAAAAGAGATTTTCGTCGGTTCGAATCCGACCACTGACTCAGACATCCAGCCTCCCGAAAATTTTCGGGATAACCTCTGCACGTAGCAGGGGGACGGCTGGATTGCGTAATCAAAAGTTGGCTTACTTTGGTTTCGATAGTTATCGGGACGTCTAACGGCAGGACGCTTGTCTCGATAGCCATCGGGATTGGATCAGGAAATGTACGGTTCGTCCCGATAGGTATCGGGACCTACTTCCAGAACAAAATGAAAAAAAGAGCCGCGGCATTTAGCCAGCGGCTCCGAGCCCAATCACAACCAACTTACGAATTGTTTAACAACCCGTGATGCTGTTTCGGATTATTGCTTGCCGAAAATATAAAATGAGTAGCCCAGTTGAATCTGTTGAAAGTTGTTCTTGAAATTTTTCCATTCGTGTGTGATGCGATAGCGGGCGAAGAGTTTTCCGCGATCGGAAAGGTTAACGTATCCCAACAGCTCAAAAGAATTCAACCAACGATTGGTGTCACTGGCGACGCGGTCAGGATTGCTGTCTGAAAAACTCTTTTGTTGAACCCGCGTGTCGGCAAGATAGTGGTAGATCTGGCGCGCGCTCAGGATAAAGCCATAGCGTTCATCCGGCAGGAAGTGAAGCCTTTCTTCGACGCTGGATTGAAAAGAGTTTACACCGAAGTCATTGACATGCTTGGTCTTGACCACGTCGTTGCCAGAAAGCGTTACGAGCGAGTCGCGCACGGCGGTTCTCAAGAACCGGATTCCAGCGTTTGCGGTGAAAATAAATTTCTGTTCCGGGTTATCCAACAACAGCACATTGACATCAAATCCAGCTGAGAAATTTTGGTAGCGATACAATTCCAGGGCAGTGGTATAGGTCGTGGAGGTTAGCGTATCGTCTTTTACTACATTTTGTTGATGCAAGAGGAGATTCTTGTTGTTCTCTTCGAATTTTGAAATGAGTAACCGTGGCGTGATGTGCTGGAAGGTACCAAAGGCTTTCCAAGGCAGGTAGCGGAATACCTGGTGACGATTCGTATTGAGATTTATCCTCCTGCCAACCTCGGTTTGTATCAAGCCATTGGGATTATCTTGATTCAGCCCGGCAAAATCGCTGAATACAATGGCTTCCAATATTTTTTTGCTTTCCTCCTTCTTTAGCCTATGCTCTCCGGGAAAAAATGTATGAGCGCCATCGCCGGGAGAAAAGTCACGCGTTTGATTGCGTACGGTATACTCATAGTCAAGAAGATCTCCGGCGATGATGTATCTGCCAGCGGCATCATACAGGCGAACGTAGTCCAGTAGATCATAATTCTTTTGTGATGAAAAACCGATTCCAAAATTGTTATCAAAATGTACTTTCTCAGTGCCAATTTTTCCAGACACGAGAATACGCTCAATAAACCCGTCTTGAAAATCGATTTGCACCTTGCTAACTTCTAAGTCACCCGCATCGGTCGACTCGGGAACGTCAGCCTTAGCGCTCTTTTCTTTTCCCTTGTTCGCTTCGTGAACGGCGCGTTTGGCCTTTTTGCTCGCGGGAAGAAAAACGTCAACGGTAGATTCAACGATCAATGTTCCTGCATCCGGCGCCTCGCTTTCTTCGGTGAGCAACCCGGCTACCGCATTGATGAACAAACGACTCAGGCTTGTATCAAAATTGGTTGCATCTGCCGCGATCTTGGCGTCGACCGTTGAATCCAATGCCTTGAAGGAACTTTGAAAGCCTGCCTTAAAGTTCTCCACCGTGAACGGACGGATCATGAATTTTTCTTCCTTGTCACCCGCAGGATTTCCAATGACTACCTCCACAAATTTATCTTCCTTCTGATCGACACTAACCTTGTATAGTTTGCCGTCAAATAAGAAAGAAGCGGTATAGTCCTGCGAGAAGGCGAAAGTCGCCCAGAAAAAGAACACCGCCACCAGTGCGATACGTTTGGTGTCAGCAGTACGAATTAAGTTTTTCATATATATTTAGCGTTAGGTTTTGTTGATTAGATATTTATAAATGTGTGTTGTCACGATCTTTCCAGTAACCACGCAGTTGCCAGGAATGTAGTAGGAAGATGAGTGAGGCAATGATTTCCAGGATCAGTGCGAGAATGACGAATAGACTGGCCAGCGGCCAGAGGTAGATTAACCAACCGGCATGCATGGATAGCCGCACGACGAGATAGAAAATGAGAAGCCCCGCTCCCCGGTTGTTGGGCGTGAGAACTGTTCGAAAAAATAAGGGGAAGCTCAAGACCACGTCCAAGGCAGTAAGCAGGAAGGCCAGCGCTCCGATGATCAATGACGGTGTTTGATGAAGAAAGAATACGTTCATGGCATTTGGTTCAGTTCGATGGACCAAAAGTAGAGGCAGTGAATTCGGGAGGAAAGGTTGTTATGTGCGATGGAGGGAGGGGACTTTTCCCGGGGCGGTCGTTCGCATACTCCCGTTGTGACGTGAGGCTATTCGTTCGACTTTTGACTCGCTAACAAAAACAAACTACTTATGAAAATACGAGTTAACTCCCTTTTCACGGGCCTGTTGTTCTGCGCAAGCATCATCAGTCAGGCTCAATGCCTTAGTACCGCGACAATCCCGGGTGAACCGACAATTTATTTGCCTGATTTTGTGAAATCCGCTTCAGATGGAAGGATTGAGGAAGTCAGTTTTCGCTACCACTTCCGCTATCAAGAAAATGAGAATGAGCCAATCACGGTTATATCGGATAAGACTGATATTATCCCAATGGCTGATTTGCTTTGCAAATTCTACAAACCAGCCAAGGATGCAATCGATGCTGCAGGCACTACCGTTTGCCCAACCGGCAAATGTTTCACTGCGCTCAAAATAACATTTGCTATGCATAATAAAACTGTGAAGTTCCTCTACCAACCCGCTTATCTGGCACCTCAAACCGACCGCCAGTGCAAAAAAATATCAAAGAACCCCAATGCGAAGCGGTGTGGATTCAACTTAAATGTTGTTAACGAGAACGACTATTTATATTTCGACGAGTCCAGCCAATCGTTCAAGTCAGCCAACACGGCGTCGATCCAAGTTTACCAGGATAGCGTCCGTATTCGACATTTTGAAACCCGCAGAAAAATTGAGCCGCACAACGGCAAAGAAGGTTCGTGGCTGGGCGACAGCCAATCGATCATCTTCTCTTTTCAAGAAATTGTTCACATCTATAATGAAAACTACCGGGGTGAAGTTGATGGTCATCGTTATACAGAAAAAATGAAAATCCACAACGGTGCGGCCTCTTACGAAAAGGGCACACCACTAAGTGATCTTGTGAGGAAAGCCAGGATGAAACACACGGTGTTTGTAAGCAGCGAAGACTGGCTCAGCAAAGCAACCAATAAAATTCTCATCCCAAAATCTGCGAACGGCGATGTCGGAAACCTGGCGCACCTCTGTCCGCCAAGCTGCAACGGATTGAATTACCCTATTGTGAACCCATAAACAATCCAACATCTCTCCTACCTGATTTTTCAGGTAGGAGAAACAAAAAAGTTATTTCCTTAGCTTTACTGAGTCACTGTACTAACCTGGCTCATGTTACAAGCAATTTTGGAATCTGCTTTTTTACTCGTTGCCTTTGGTGTTGGATTATACTCTTACAAAACACTTAATCTGCTGTACAAGGTTATATTTTACCAGGTTGTGATCGCCGTTATGGTCTACGTTGCGTCTTACGCCATTACAACCTACCAGCGATCGCTCAAAATTCCGGAGAACAACCAATGGCTGTTCAATGTATATGTACTACTCGAAGCAGTGCTGTTGATGACGGCAGCCTGGATATTTTTCAGAGAAAGGAAGCTGGCCTGGCTGATCGCCGTCGGCTTCCTTATTTTTCTTCTGGCGTTCTTATATCAAGTTTATGATTCAGGGTTCTTCCAATTTGTTAACTACGCCCTTGTGACCGAAGGCATACTCATCGTAGTCTTTTACTTGATTATTTTGTACATCCGCTTTACATCCCCTGGATACATTTGGTACCGCTCACCAGAATTCTGGCTTTGCATTGGCGTAACGATCTACTTCGCCGGTATCGTCCCTTTTTACAGCATGCTGAAATACCTCTACACGCACCATCAAAAATTGAGTGGGATTCTTTTCCACCTGATCAATGACGTCCTTGGAAATGTGCGGTATCTCTGCATCGCCCTCAGCTTCTTCCTTTTTTTCAAACAGGCATCCGCGCCGACACCAGCACAACATGAGCTCGTCTGATATCATACTCACCATCAGCTTTACTACGCTGCTCATCCTCCTCCTCATCGCAGGAGTGACCATTTCGTTTTTCATCGCCGGGCGCCAGGCAACTAAGCAGCAAATGGAACTTACCAACGCCAAGCTCTCGTACGAAAAAGAATTGCGTAAAGTAGAAACCGAAGTGAGCGAACACCTCATGCAACAATTCGCGCATGAGCTTCATGATAATATTGGGCATGCCCTCACCTGCATCAGGCTCGAGCTTGAAAATAAAAAGCTGGATGATCCAACACTGGTGACGCTCTTAGCGCCAATCGAAACGCACCTGGAAGATGCATCTCAACAGCTTCGGTTATTGAGTCGATCCTTCAACACCGAGTATGTGACGCACATCAATCTTATTGAGGCGATTCAGCTCGAAGTCGAACGGCAGCGGCACTTGAAAAAGTTCGCCATTCAGTTCGAGCATGATCATAACAATCCTGTACTGGACAAAAACCAGGAGCTCATGGTCTTTCGCATTTTCCAGGAAATCATCCAGAACGCCATTCGACATTCCAAGGCGAAAAATCTTGTCGTTACCCTGAGCAACGCGCCAACATTTGCATTGGAAGTATCGGATGATGGAATCGGTTTCAGCGTGGATGAAACACTGAACTCCCCGAGAGCTTCCGGCCTTAAGAACATGAAAAAACGCGCAACGATGGCCGACCTCCATTGCGAAATAATATCGACCCCAGGATCGGGTTGTCAATACAAGCTGAAGAAAAATGTTGCCGCGGTAGTTTAAACGCAGAACCCATTCATGGAGAAGCAGAAAATAATACTGGTTGATGACCACACGATCATTCGAAACGGATTAAAGGAACTGATCGAAAAACTGGGACCGTTTAAAATTGTCGGTGAGTATGGAAACGGTCTTGAGTTGATCAAAGTGCTTCCGTTAAAAGTCGTTCCGGATTTAATCATCATGGATATCGCTATGCCTGAAATGGACGGCGAAGAAACGATGGCCAACCTGAACAAACAGGGAAACAAAGTTCCGGTCTTGATCCTCACACTAAACCAGGACGATGCAAAAATGATCCGGCTGTTTCGCCTTGGCGTTCGCGGCTACCTTCAAAAAAATTGTACGGCTTCCGCTATGCGGGAGGCGCTGGAGGAAATTTTCAGGTGTGGTTACTACCACAACGAATTTCTCACCAGGTCGCTCATGGCCAACGAACCTTCCCATCGGAAAAACGAACAACAAACTATCCTGGAGCAGTTGACCGACCGTGAAAAAGAATTTCTAAAACACGTTTGCCACGAGAAGGAATACACCTACGATCAAATCGCCGGATTGATGAATGTTCAACACCGAACCGTTGACGGTTATCGCGAATCCATCTTTGAAAAATTTGGAATCAAGTCAAAAACCGGCCTCGTCCTTTTTATTCTCCGCCACAATTTGCTTGAACATCTGTAGTTCAAACGATTAAGTTGGAGAAGTACGAAGTACTAATGACGAAATACAAATGAAATGCATGCCATTCGTACCTCGTCATTCGTAATTCGTACTTCCCTTAGCCATGATACCACAGGGTACTCAAGTACTTAACACCATTGATCTTTGGTACAAGCCCTTTCAAACGTTAATTTTCCTTCTGATCTTCAACTAACACACTCCTGTTTTCTTGACACGACAGCCCGCTACCCTGATTTTTGATATCGGAAAAACCACCAAAAAGGTGCTGGTTTTTGATGACTCCTTCAACGTCCTCGAAGAACGCACAACTTCGATGGTAGAAATTACCGATGATGATGGCTTTCCCGCCGAGGATCTTCCAGCCGTTGCAAAGTGGTTCACTTCCCATCTCAACCGTTACCTTCACCATCCCGAATGGGACATCACGGCCATCAACGTTACCGCTTATGGCGCGAGCCTGGTTCACCTGGACGAACAAGGGGAAGTGATCCTTCCATTCTACAATTACCTGAAACCTTTCCCTGAAACGTGCAAACAAAAGTTTTTGACCCATTACGATCCCAACCACTCGATCAGTCGCGAGACCGCATCGCCATTTCTCGGGCTTCTCAATTCGGGGCTGCAGTTATACTGGCTAAAGAATGAAAGGGAAAAACACTTCACGCGAATTAAAACGAGTCTTCATTTCCCGCAATACTTCACCTACCTCGTCACGCAACAAAAATGCGCCGACATTACCAGCGTCGGTTGCCATACGCTGCTGTGGGACATGACCAAAAACAATTACCATTCCTGGGTGACGGCAGAAGGATTTGAGAAACTTTTTCCTCCCGTGCAGCCGTCCGACCAGGTGTTAACCATTGAACATGAAAAACGCATTATCCGCGTAGGCATTGGTGTGCACGACAGTTCGGCCGCGCTGATGCCGTACCTTGTGACGCAACACGATCCCTTTCTGGTGTTGTCGACCGGAACGTGGAATATCTGTTTTAATCCTTCCAACGCCACGCCTTTGACGCAAGGTGAACTGCAAAAGGATTGTCTGTGCTACATGAGTTATGATGGCAAGCCCATAAAGGCTTCAAGAATATTTTTAGGCCATGAGTACGAACTTCAGGTGAAGGGGCTGGCTGAACATTTTAATAAGCCTGTAGAATTTTTTCAACACCTTCAGTTCAATGAAGAAATTTACTGTCGACTGTCGAAGCACTATCAAACGAACAAAACAATTTATCCGCTGGGACTGATGGGGTCTGGTCCGATTCCGGAAAAGCCCACAGCTCAGACAAACTTAGATGCGTTTGACTCTCCTGAAGAAGCGTATCATCAAGTGCTGCGATACCTGGTAAAATGGCAACACCTTTCGATTGACCTGGTTGATCCCAATAGCCAGGTGAAAAATCTCCTTATTGTAGGCGGATTTACAAAAAATCAGGTGTTCCTGGAGACACTGAAACGTTCTTCGTCCAAGAAGATTTTTTTATCTGACCATCCGCGCGCGGCTGCCCTGGGCGCTGCCTGGCTGGTGCATGGAAAGGATAAATATTCAGGCGCGCTGCTGGCGGTCGAACCCTACTAACTGTTCGGAAAAGGTCTGTCTTTCTAGGCTGGCAAACTCTCATAATTTTTCCTATCTTTTCTATCCGTTCTAAATAACTAAACCGTGCAAACCACCCAAAAGCAGCGCATGTTTGAAGGATTCTTATCTATCGACGAGAATTCTAAAATCCCCAAGTATCAACAGGTGGTGGAAACCATCGTATCGGATATCGAAATCGGGGTGGTTAAAGTAGGCGACAAGATTCCCTCCATCAATCAAACCAGTGAGGAATACTACCTGTCGCGCGACACGGTAGAGAAAGCTTACAAGATTCTTCGCAAGCGCGGCATCATCACTTCGGTTCGGGGAAAAGGATTTTATGTATCCAGCAGTTATAAGAACGAAGAACGAAAAATACTCCTGGTCTTCAACAAACTGAGCGACCACAAGAAGACCATCTACAATGCTTTTGTTACCAGCATGGGCGAAGGCTACAGCATCGACCTGCAGGTACACAACTCGGACAGCCGCATGTTGGAGAAAATTATCATCGACAGCATCGGCCGATACGATTATTATGTATTGATGCCACACCTTCGTCAGGAAACGGCCAGCATCAAGGATATCATCAACAAGATTCCGAAAGAGCGATTGATCTTACTAAACAAAGACCTTGACGGCCTCGGCAAAGGGTACGGATGTGTATTCGAAGATTTTGAACTTGATATTCACCAGGCCCTTTACACCGGCATGGAGAAAATCAAGAAGTACAAAAAACTGATTCTGGTATTTCCCACCGACAACTACTACTGCGCGGGTATCAAGACCGGCTTCGTTAATTTCTGTGAAGAAGAAGGATTCGACTTCGAAGTAATCGAACGAGCCTCCCAGCACGACGTCAAAGCGAAGGAATTGTACATCGCCATTGAAGAAGTGGATGTGGTGGAGATTCTAAAGAAGGCCAACGCGAAGAACCTGAAGCTTGGAAAGAACTTCGGCATCATTACCTACAACGATACGCCCTTCAAAGAAATTCTCGCCGGCGGTATTTCAGTGCTGAGCACGGATTTTAATCAGATGGGCGCTACGCTCGCAGACATGATCAAAACCCGGAAGCATCAGCACGTTAAGAATCCTTTCAAGCTGCTGATCCGGAATTCGATTTAGCCCTAACTGCCTACGCAGAGACATTCCAATATTATTGAAGCAAAGGGGCCTTCTCAGTTCTTTTCGATTTTCACTTTCCCTAAATATACTTCATCGCCGCTTTCCATAACGCTGCTCAATGCCGCCCAGGTCATTGTTGAAAAAACAACACCGGCCGGGATAATATTCCTTTCGTCTACCACCAATTCACGGTTGATTGTAATTTTCAAAGCTGTTCCGCTTACCTTAATTTCAACATTGGCATTTCTTGAATCCGCAGCGCCCGTAAAGGATGATATTTTTCTAAGGTTGGTGGCTACGTTAGAATATTTCGGGTCCCCTTTCGGTCCGCAAAACGAAAACCCGATGCCTTCATTGTTATTCACGGCTGGGCGTATTTTTAGCAGTAGCGTATTGTTTCCGCGGCTTCCCAAATTTTCCAACCCAAAATTCGAATTCAGGATTTGACTATTGTCCTTCATATCCGATAGGAAAAAGGAAACTGCAGACGAACCATAATTTTCCGTACAGTTAATTTCGAAGGAAATAGTAAAATTCTGCGGTAACGGGTTACGAATGGCGTTGCTAACCGCTGCCTGCCGCGGGATTAACTGTAGCCAGAGATCGCTTTTGTTTTTTGGCTGTTTAACGGTAGCGAAGGTGGTGGAAATACCACTGGTATTTGTTCCGGTTGAGAACCAACCCACGGGCTCCTTGCCGGGAGCGTTACCGGAGAAATCCTCCAGGAACATGATGTTGGGATTATTTTTTGCTTCCTTAACCAGCGCAGATCTTTCAGCCACATAAGCTTTACGAGGAATATTTTTTTGCGGAGGATTAACAGGTTTATACACCTTGCTATTCATCTTCTCCGGGGCGAAGAAATAGTTGTACAGAAAATCAAAATTAAAATTGCGGCAAATGGATTGGTACACGTGATAGTCTCTCAAATCATCCCGTGACCATTTCAGGGTAATGTTAATCCAAAGGGGTTTGTCTTTTTTCATCAATTCGATTGATTCAGAAGACAGCTGATAAATTTCAAAGGTTTCCCTGCAGTTTTTTCCGTTGCAAATATTGGAAGGATCGTAATAGCCGTCTTCTGAACCAAACCTCACAGGCTCTGATAACTTATCCATTAAACGTTGCTTAGCCGTCGGTATTTTTTTTAGTTCTTGAGCAACGAATTCGGCTGGCAGCTTATAGTTTGTGTCGTCTGTTGTTGCTCTGGACTTGGTAAATTCTTCAAACGCCTGTAAGTACTCGCCTACCGTAACTTTGCTAAAGGGTAGCTTATTGTCCTTTGCCAATACGATGGTATGATTTCGATATTGTCGATGCCAGTGAAGGTATGGGGCAAGCGCCGGATAGTTCTTGAGTTCATCAAGCAAGCCATCGTCATCATCGCCTGTTGGGGCACTGGCTACATCAAGCGACGGAGTTGTTATGAACCAATTACGTCCTTTTCCGGAAAGAATTTTTATATACGTACCAATCGGGCCATTGGCGAGAATGCTTAGTACTTCGTGAGCTTCACCACCAACATCCAACTTCTTTAACCGGTTACTATAGGAAGCTGGAAATTGATGATAGGAAATGCCATACGCCTGAATCGGCCCAGGTTGAGTATTCTCATACAACGAACCGGGAACTACACTATTCAGGACATAACACGCTCCGGCCCTTGGGTACCAGCTTAACTGGATCCACCGTTGCAGTGAATCGGTCACGGCTTGCTGCCACACCGAGTAAATCTTTCCCTCGGAGGTCTTAACCGGTTTCAAGACTTTTTTAGTGAGCGCACTATTGTGATAAATCCAACGGGTAATAGTATCCCTTGTGATTTCTTGTTCAGAACGCTGGAGTTGCGCGCTCGTGGGTGCTGTGGCCAGTGCCATCGCGACTATCAAGCCCAGACGAAATATTTTCCTTTTCATATGCTTAAGTATGCGTTGTTGTCAATTGTCTAGTTGCCAAACATTTTGCCTACCAGATCCGGCACAGGCCCCTCACCTCTCAAACCACTTTGAATACTGATTTCAACACTTCCCAGATCAGCTCCTGCTTTCCCACCCATCGGCCCGCTTACTTCCGCACCCGCTTCAGCTTTTACAATCAGATCCGTTGGAATCAAATCACCGTCGAGCTTAACAGTAACTTTCCCATCGACTCCAACTTTACCTTTAATTTGATCGGACAGTTGAGTTTCAAACTCCCCAAGACCGCCTGCAATGGAAATACTATGCTCAAGCGTCTCCCAGGTCACCACGTCAATTTTCCGGTCCCAGGATACATTAACACCACTGATTTTCGCCGCCAATTTGATTTCATGACAGTTCATTTGGGCTTGCACCACCATGATGTTTACATTGATATCAATGGGACAATGGCTGTCCTCCCACACTTGTAGTTTCCCTTTTACGCTGGTGGCTTTGTGCTGACTACTTTCTCCATTGCAATAAACCAGTGACGGCGCAGGCAGAGGATACAGCCTCTTAAACTTAGCAAGGTCCGTAAGGTAATCTTCATACAGTCTGTATAGAGCGCCCGAAGTATTATTGGGTAAGACAAATAATGCAGTCCAATACATTTCTTCCTGCAAGCGTTGATTTAAAATGTTTTCTACCTGCTTCATGTATTGGGTATTGATTTCAGCCAACGACGTTAATTGAAGAGACTGTATCTGGGCGTTAATAGCACATGCTTGTTTATCTGCGGCCTGAATTTTTAGTTCGTCATCTCCATTCTCGCCTCCCTCCAGGCCAGCGACTGATTTTTTCAGTGCATCTATTTGTGCGTACATCGATTTTAGAGAATTATTGAACTCGGCGAGTCTGTCTTCTCTGTTTCGTTCCGCCTGCTCAATTCTTTTGTTATAGGAAGTAGCATAGTCGTCGCTCCTGATGGAGGTTAGCATGAGCTGGGCCTGTGCCTTCAAAGGATGAAACATGTTGCCAAACTGGTTGTTGTAGCGCTGTACATCATCCAATGAGTTCATGCTTTTTACTTGCTGTTCCATTTGCAAGAACTTTTGATTTTGCTTTTCCTGAGCAGCGTTTTCTATCACCTCTATTTTAGGGGACATGTTGTTGATCGTTGCGTCGATGTCAGCAAAAAATTGGTTAATCGCTTGCTCTTTCTCCTGGGCCTGAGCAACATTGGTGGGTATCTCGGGTAAGATCCAACGTTTGGTAATGGGAACCTCCTTATAGTGATTCTTGTGATTTGCTCTGATGAGTGTGGCTACATCTTTGCCCGGTGAAAGTTTTTTCCAGGCATTGTAGGATTCAGCATCAAATCCACCCGACATGGCTTTCCCCAGGTATTCAGCAGCTTTTGTTTTGTTCGATTCCTTTGACGCTATTTTCGAAAGGCTACGGTTAGCTTCAGGGTGCGCATTTTCCTTAGTGACCGCTTTTTCGAGTAGCGGCTTTGCTTTGGGTACATTGCCCAGGCTTAACCACGCCTGTCCCATGTTGTTCAAAACCGTGGCATTGTTGGGTAACTTGATGCTAACATAATTTAAGATTGGAATTGCTTTTTCAGGCAATCCGACCATACTCAAGCAGGCCGCGAAATTATTGAGCAACACGAAATCGCGGGGGTTTGCCACACAGGCTTTCAACATCAGGTAAAGCGCCACATCGTGTTCTTTATTTATCCAGAAGGCTACGCCGGCATATCCTGTTTCCCTGCCTTTGCCAAGGTATTGAGTGACTTTTGTTTTTCTTGCAGGACTTAGTGCTGCCTCCGCTTTTTGCAACATGGCATTGAGGTAAGCGAGAAGAGCAGCCTCACTGGCTGGCGTTACTGCTACAGGTTTTGTACTGGGCTTCGGAATTTCACCCGAATTGGTTTTTGGGGCCTCCGCCATTTTCTTGTTCACTTCCGCCGGATCTTTACCCATTTTGCGGATGGCTGCATCCATCATCTTCTGGGCTTCTGCATCATCTTCATCGTCATCTGTAAATTGCTTTGCGCGTCGACGGCCTTCTTCATTTCGTTTTTGATCTGCTTTTCGCTTGATCTCAGGGTATAATCTTTCCCTTTCCATTTGGACCATGATCGGTACACTAGCTTCGGGAAGGCCCATCTTGCGGTAATCGTCTGCCAGTTTTTTAAAGTAAGCGGTGCTGTCCTTAGGTTGCTGCGCCAGAGCAGCAATTCCCGAACTAAAAGTTAAAATCAATGCAATGAATATCCTTGTCATGGTGCAATGCTTTTAGGTTGAGACGTTAGTCTTCGACAATGCGAATTGACCATGTAAAAATGGGTGATAGCCAGACCCACATCAATCCTGTAAAAGCAGGATATCCAGTTAAAAGGAAAAAATCATGGAAAAAGGGGAGATGTCTCTTTCGTTGAAATATTACGCTATTTCAGCATTACTCCTATGGTAAAGCAAAGGCGATGTACGCATCGCCGGATTTGGTATTGAGTTTTCCGCCACCACAAGCAATAACAACGTACTGCTTTCCTTTCAACTCGTATACCGCGGGTGTGGCAAAACCCGACGCAGGAAGATTGTACTCCCAAAGTAATTTTCCGGTTCGTTTATCAAAAGCTCTGAACTTGTTGTCACGAGTCGCTGCAATAAAAACGAGGCCGCCTGCCGTTACTACAGGACCGCCGTAGTTTTCTGTTCCCGTTGGTGGAACACCTTTAGCTTTTAGCTCCCTGTATTCTCCCAGAATAATTTTCCACGCGAACTCTCCCGAGTTTAAGTCGATCGCATTCAGAGTTCCCCAAGGCGGACTTATCGCAGGATAACCATCTGGGCTCAGGAATTTATTATAACCGCTCATCTTATAAGGCACAAAGTTCAAAGAATCCTTCGCCGTAAGGAGTTGAACAAAATCTTTTTTCTGATCGGGTTTGACGTCGAGGATAAAGCAAGCAATCGCTTTCTTCTCATCTTCTTTGATATGCTTGAACGCCGGCATCATTCGCCGACCGTTGTTGACCAGTTGCAGGAACTCATCAAGCTTGTACTTCGTCGACGCGCCCACCAACGTTGGATTGTTACCGGTGCCTTTGCGATCAGCGCCATGACACGTCTGACAATTCTTCTCATACAGTCGCTGGCCTGCCTGAAGCCATGTTTCTTTTTTCGGCTGAGTCAATTTGTTTACGTTCATCTTCATGATCCACGCCATCTCGTTGGCGTTCACATAAAGAATTCCAGTCTGCGGATCGACCGCGGGTCCACCCCACTCCCCTCCACCATCATAACCAGGAAGCACCAGAGACGGCACGGTCCCCGGAGGGATGAATCGCTTTCCATAGCGATAACCCGCCATCTCTTTTTTCAATCTCACCTGAATCGAGTCGGCCAGGTAAGGATTGATATCATTTTCTGTCAAGGTCTGGCGGGAGAATGGCGCCGGCTTCACCGGGATAGGTTGCGTGGGCCATATCCTCTCTCCTTCCAGTTCGGTCACCGTATCAAATGGAACTTCCTCGATATCAAACAGCGGCTTTCCTGTTTCGCGCTCGAAAACGTATACCAATCCATTCTTCGTGGTTTGCGCCACGGCGTCGACTGATTTCCCATCGCGTTTGAGGGTAATCAAGACGGGAGGTGTAGGAACGTCCTTATCCCAAACGTCGTGATGCATGAATTGAAAATGCCAGATTCGCTTTCCTGTTGCTGCATCCAACGCGAGTAAGCAATTCGCAAACAAGTTCGCTCCCAGGCGCTTGCCGCCATAGAAATCGTATGACGCGGAACCAGTTGGCGCAAAAAGAATTCCGCGTTCTTCGTCCAAAGAAAATCCGCTCCAGGTGTTTGCCCCTCCGATGTGCTCCCATGCTTTTGGATCTTCCCATGTGTCGTATCCAAATTCTCCTGGCTGGGGAATGGTGTGAAAGATCCAGACTAATTTTCCGGTGACCACATCGTAAGCGCGAATGTGACCTGGTGCTGCCGGCGGCGCCTCATCCACACGTGTTCCCAGAATCAATAAGTTCTTGTAAACAATTCCTGGAGATGTATTCACCACGAAAAGATCTTGAACGTCGCGACCGAGGTCGTTGTGAAGATCAATGGCACCCTGATTTCCAAAGGAAGAAATCGGTTTGCCCGTAAGCGCATCAATGGCATAGGTATATGAACCTGCTGTGAAAAAAATCCGCTTGTCTTCCTTCCCGTCTGTCCAGCAGGCCACGCCGCGGCTGTTGATCATATTGTGAAATACCGCGCGGTTTTCGCTTCCTTCAATAGGATTGTTCGCATCGAAAGTCCAGCGGTGCGTTCCGGTGGCTGCATCAACAGCAAAAAGTTTCATCTGTGGCGTGACACCAAACAAGACTCCATCAACCATAATGGGGTTGCATTGAATTTGTGAATGGTTCAATGTGTCTGCATCACCAGTATTGTAAGTCCACGCGACCGCGAGGCGGCTGACGTTGTTGGTATCGATTTGTGTAAGGGACGAATACTTTAATCCCCCTTTGGTTCCGTTGTACGAACCCCAGGATGTGTACCGTTGATCTTCAGTTTTTGTGCAAGAGGCACCAACAAGAATAACATTCAAAATAATAATTCGCAGTCTCATGGTCAGTACCCTTAAAGTTAAAATCAGTTCACCACATTTTGAGGTGCCCCTTTCAATGCTTGTTGAATATTTTGAACCGTGACATGGAGTATTCTTTCTCTCGCCTCCCGGCTTAGCCACGCATTGTGCGGTGTGATGATACAATTGGCCAACCCGATCAGCGGATGATCGGCCGGAGGTGGTTCTGTGCTCAAGACATCCAACGCCGCTCCGGCGATTCGATTCGATCTCAGCGCATCGGCAAGATCTGGCTCATGAATCAACGCGCCGCGTGATGTATTGATAAGGTACGCCGTCGGTTTCATCCGCGACAAGAGCCGCTGATTTACAAAACCAGCATTTTCTTTCGTGAGCGGACAATGGATTGAAATGAAATCACTCTTCTCAAACAACTCCTCGTCGGAGTAGTAGTGAGGCCAACCTACTTTGGGCTTCCGCGATGAATAGATTACCTGCATCCCAAATGCTCCCGCCATCACCGACAATTGTTTGCCAATTCGTCCGAGACCAATAATGCCCAGCGTTTTGTCCAACAATTCAATGATAGGTTTTTTCGAGTATGAAAAATCAGGAGACGATGACCAGCCACCCTTCATCACCGATTGAGCATTTAGTCCGACGTGATTGGAGAGTTCCAATAACAGAGCCATAGCATGCTGGGCTACCGAGTACGTCCCATATTCTGGTACATTGCACACAGAAATGTTCCGAGCCCGCGCCGCGTCGACATCCACGATGTTGTAGCCCGTTGCCGTCACCGCGATGACTTTGAGATTTGGTGCCTGGTCAATTATTTCCTTTGAAACCGGCGTTTTATTGGTAACGATGATCGTTGCATCACGACAACGATCAAGGGCTTCGCGCGGATTTGAACGATCAAAGTATTTTATGCCTCCATGCGTTTCCAGTGCACTCCAACTTAAGTCACCTGGATTGAGGGTAAATCCATCGGTGATCACAATGACCTCTTTATTCATTAGCTACAGATCAGTTTCAAAAATATAGTTTCCAGATCCAACTTCCACGATCGCATACCCTTGCTCGCTTTTCAGTCCCGTCGTCAACTTCCCGGATTCTTTAATGGCATTTGCGTCTTTGCATTTTATCCAGACTGTCGCGGTGGTATTCCCGGGCACGGCAATTCGAAGAATGAATTTTCCACCCTCAATTTTCCAATCACTTTCGATCTTTCCTTTGATTGACTCATAACTTCCTTTTGCCCACGTGAGATCTCCGGCGGGTTGTGGCTTGATGGTAATCCTTTCGAATCCTGGCGCTGCAGGATTGATCCCCAGCAAGGAACGATAGAACCATTCATCGATCGATCCAAACATCGGATGATTCTGTGACGGTGCGTTATCCGGATATTCCCAACTCTCCCACAAGGTAGTAGCACCTTTCGAGAGCATGTAGCCCCATCCCGGGAAGTCGCGTTGGTTCGCAATTTTATACGCGACTTCGTTTTGATTGCGTTCTCTCAAAACGTCAAACATCATCATCACACCAAATATGCCGGCTGACAGGTGATCCTGGTGTCTCTTAAATTCTGACATCAAAACCTCAAAGCTCTTTTCAGGTTCCGGTGAGAGATCGTACCACAAGGCAAACAACTGCGCCGACTGTGTAGCGTTGTCAAAGCGTCCCGTGCCCGGAACAAGGTACTTCCTGACAATGCGCTGTTTGATCTGTTCGGCTAGCTTCCTGAATTTCTCTTCGTCTTCTTTTTTCTGAAGTATAGAGGCGAATTCCTGGGCAAGGAGGGCATGATGATAATAAAATGCAGCGGCTGTAAAAGCCTCAGGCCTCGGATCTAGGGCCTCGTGATCGCTGATGTCCCAATGAAAAAGCCCGTCGACGGCATGAGACTGAAGAAACTCCATTTGATGAAGGAACTCATCGTAGTAATCGGCAATGATTCTTTTGTCGCCATAAAAAGTGTAGAGTTGTTTCTGCGCATAAGGGAAGGCGAGTTGCCATCCAAGCGGACCGGAACGTCCGCCGTATCCGCGATCGTGTATGCCGGTGTAAGGCGCTGTTTCTGTGATGCCACCATCGGCATCTTGTTCATTGGCAAAATCGCGAATCGTCTTTCGATAGAAGTTAGCCATCGTGAAGTTGTACAGAAAGGCATTCGCAGTCGTAACGATGTCAGCACCATACCCCATCTTTTCTCTCCCTGGACAATCCGACTGCACGCTGAAGACATTGCTGAGGAATGTCCATTGGATAGTTTTGTGAAGTTGATTGAACATCGGATTAGAGCAACTGAATTCGCCTGACGATGGAAGGTCTGCGTTCATGCGTAACCCCTCGATTGAATTCAGATCGGGCTTGCCCGGCCAGCCGGTGATTTCCACGTAACGAAAACCATGAAACGTAAATCGCGGCGACCACACTTCGGTTCCCGAACCTTTGAGTGTATAGCGATCCTCCTGCCACGCAGTGGGCGGCGCTCCAGGGCCGCCATTCATTTTCCAAATCTCTTTGATCTGCCCGGCAACGGTTGTGAGGTAATTCAACGATCCATCCGCGAGCAGGTCTTCGCCATATTTTAATTTCACTTGTGTTCCCTTCTTTCCTTTCACCCTAATCTGCGCGACACCCGCGAAGTTTTGCCCCATGTCGGCGATGAACACGCCTGGTTTTACTTCCGCGATGCGGACCGGCTTGATTACTTTTGTCACGCGAATGGGTGGCTGCATTTGAAGATGTAATTCGCCGGAAGGGCCACCGACCACACGTGCTTTCGCCCACACGCCATTGAGCTTTCCACTCAACCAATCAGTTTGCTCGAGTTGTGCATCGTAGTGTTCTCCCAGGTAAACATTATTTCGAACGATTGGGCCGGCTGCTGTGTCCCAGGAATTGTCGGTTAGAATTTTCTCGACGGATCCATCGGCGTAACGAATATGAATTTCTGCTTTAACACAGGGCCGTCCGGTTTCCTGAACATCGCGGAGATTGAAACGTGAGAATAACCGGAGCGGCAACGGATTGTACCACCCATTACCCAACATAATCCCGGACACATTATTACCATTCCTGATTAACGAAGTAACGTCGTGTACCACGTAGAGTACTTCCTTGCTGTACGTTGTCCAGCCTGGATCAAGTACATGGTTGCCGATTTTCTTGCCATTCAGGTACGCTTCGTAGTATCCTAGTCCTGAAATGTAGAGGCGCGCCGATTCGATCTTCTTTGAAATTGAAAATGATTTCCGGAAAAGCGGCATCCGGTCGTCTTTGTAAAAATCTTCGTCGCGTTCAAATTGTTTGCTGCCATCACTGACCCACGAAGCTTTCCAGTCATCCGGTGATAGCATGGCGGTTTCAAACCAGGCGGGTTCACTCCACGCTGAAACCAATTCGTTCTGATCGATGACGCGGACTCTCCAATAGTATCGGGTAAATGAGTGAAGCGCCTGTCCACCGTATTCAACCAGTGAGCTTTGGTTCGAATTGATTCGCCCTGAATTCCAGGCGGTGCCTTTCAGTGCTTTGATATCAGCCAACGATGAAGAGACTAAAATCTCATAAGCGAGCTGAGATTGATTTCGCTCTGAAGCCGTAAGTACCCAGCTGAATCGTGGCCGGGGTGTTTCAATCCATGCCTGTTCTTTTTGATACTCACAAGTCAGTCCAGTGACCTGGACCATGCCGAGGCCAACGTTGCTCGCCAAAATAGTGATGATCAGAAGTATTCGGCTCATGACCTGGAGATCGTCACCGAATTACCAGAAAAAAACAAAGCTATCCAACTGTGTCAGGCTCCAGATTGCGCAGGCTTATGCGTACGGCTACAGGTAAACTTCTATATTTGCGCGACAATCCATTATTCAATGCAAAAAAGATTCTTGTTCATCGTCTTCTGTTTCTTATTGTCCGCTGGTGTTCAAGCTCAAATCGCAAAAGATCTCACCGTGGGCGGTGCGCTCGACTTAATCAAAACTGACAACGATGACTTTCTCGACAAGGCGCAGATTGGATTGGAGGCGAACTACTTTTTCACCCGTCAGTTCACGGGATCAGCAGGCGTTGAGTTCTGGACCGCCGATGGAGTGAGCTTCGCGATTGGAGGCCGGTGGTATCCCGTAGAAGAAGCTTTTGTTCGGATCCGCGGATTGATCGGCGTGAACGATGTTGCCATTGGCGCAGGATGGACCAAGCCCATCAATGACAAATGGAAATTTGAAGCGATCGGAGATTTTTACTTCGAAGGTGAATTCGCGATACGGGTTGGAGCGGTTTATGTGATCAGGCGGAAGTAATCCTGGCGCATTATTTCCCCACTACATAGTAAGTATACATCTGGTAAGGATAGCCCGGTTCATTAAAATCTTCCTCCAGATACTCATCAAATCCAAAATCTTCGTCGTCGTTGAACGTAAACGTAGAACGGAAATATTCATACTTGTCTACATCGCCGATGCCTGGATAAAGCGCCACCAAATCAACGGGCATATTCCGAAGGTCAATGCCACCGATCTCATCGGAAGCATACACTTCAACCTGAAACGATGTGACCACATCACCAGTGCGAGTATGGTAGTGCCAGTTGTTTTGCCGGTGTTGAATATGCTTACCCCAATCGTTCGTAAAGCTAAAATCCATCAGCGACTCATTGGTAATGGTGAAATTAAAATCAGGCAGTTCAAAATCAGCGAGGCTCAACGTCGGTTTCAACACAGACCATTCGTATTGTACGCCGCCGATGTCTCGCTGAACCAATGCATAGTAGTTACTATAACCGTCGTTGAAGCCCAGGGTGACCTGGCCTCCTGACAAATGGAAACCATCAATGCTATTTAAAAAGAAGTTTGTTCCATTGACGCCGCCGATTTCCCCAAAGGCAAAGCTGGCATCCTGAGGAGGAATCCGTAAGACGTTATCAAAAGATTTGAAGCTCCCTTCGAAATCCAACGTATACGACTCGCCGGTTTCAAGTGCATCCGTTGAAAAGTAAACGGGGTCTGCCGTCGGGTGACTATAGGTCATCAGAATATCCGGTGACAGCGATGAGTACAATGTCATATCGTATTGGCACGCACCGGTCGGGCAGCTTGCCCACCCTGTATTATAAACTCCCTGCTGCGCCACGACTTGTCCTCCCTGATATTCACTGGGAATATCTTCCAGCGTCACACTCGTCTCGGGCGATTTAGTTGGAGGTTGTTCATATGTTTTCCCCACCTGCCAGGTACGTCCCGGAAGAATATTCTTGTAAGCGTTCACAGTCCTGGTCTTGTGATTCGTAAGCTTGTCGTCTGCGAAAACCAAAAAAAAGTTAATTCTTTCGCCTTGTGAAACATCACCGTACAGTGACAGTGATGGCTCGCCCTGCCACTGCTTTACATCGAGTAGTTCGCCAGACTTGTCGGTAGCAAAAATCCAGACATCTGCATCGTAGTTATGGATTTCCAACGTAACCAGTGGCTCAAGCTCTACATCGTTGTCGGGCGAGCAGGAAATGATTTGTGAAAGAAATGAGGAAATAAAAAGGAGGATGAAAATGTTTTTCATGTTACACATCGTTGAGGGTATCTTCAAAGTTAAAAAAGTACATCAATTAAAAAAATGTGTGTGCGTGTGCACAGCAGAACGTACCAAAAAAAAGCAGTCTGAATATTTTCAGACTGCTTGTTTCTTGAAACGTTTGGGGCCTTAAGGCTACTTCGCGCTAAATCGCTTCGCCACCTCACTCCAGTTCACCACATTCCAGAATGCCGTGATATAATCAGGTCTTCTGTTTTGGTAGTTGAGATAGTAGGCATGTTCCCACACGTCTAAACCAAGGACAGGTGTACCTTTTACTTCAGCAACATCCATCAGCGGATTGTCCTGATTGGGTGTTGATGTGATCGCGAGTTTTCCACTCGCATCTTTGATGAGCCAAGCCCATCCTGAGCCAAAGCGACCCGTTCCCGCCGCTGCAAACTTCGTTTTGAACTCGTCAAAGTTTCCGAAAGTAGCGTTGATCGCGTCAGCCAACGCACCCGATGGAGCGCCGCCGGCGTTGGGGCCCATGATCGTCCAGAACAATGAGTGATTATAATGTCCACCACCGTTGTTGCGAACAGCAGCAGGGTATTTCGAAATCGACGCGCAGATTTGCTCGATGCTTAGCTTCTCAGCATCGGATCCGGCGATAGCATTATTCAGGTTGGTAACGTAAGCATTGTGGTGTTTACCATGGTGGATCTCCATCGTACGGCCGTCGATGTGGGGCTCCAGGGCATTAAAGGCGTAAGGAAGTGCAGGCAATGTGAAAGCCATGATTAAAATGATTTATAGGTTGAACATAATTTTTTGCACGGCGTGGTCGGTGCTTTTGAAGACGTTAAATATACAACCGTAATTTCGCCGAGAAAATTTCAAAACCGACAGGAATTCCTTTTTTTGTTAAAAAGGGAGGTCGTCCGTTGACGTAGGTTCCTGCGAATAGAACGGTTCCTCTGCAGGCGGTGGCGTGGAACCGCTACTTCCTCCTGACTTCTCCAATTTCCAGGCGCGGGCTTCGGTGTACCAACGGCCGTTGTACTCGCGGCTTTCCAGGTCGACAGAAACATTCACGCGATCACCAACGGCAACGTTGAACTGATCAACTTTGTCGCCCCAGATAGAAAGGCACACTTTCTTCGGGTATTGCGTTTCTGTCTCAACAATAAACTCCTGCTTTTTCCACGGTCCTTTTTTGCCCATTCCATTTTGCATCGGCAACAAGAGAATCACTTTTCCTTTTATATCCATAGTCTGTTTAGTTTCGAATTGCTTTAAAAAACATATCAATCAGGTGCTTGCTCTCATCACCTTTTACGCCCTTTACCACTTCTGTTTTTGGGTGGAGCAACGGTGTGTTCACCAGGCTGTAGCCGCGTTGAACATCAGAAGCGCCAAAGACCAGCTTTTGTAATTGAACCCAGTGCAACGCTCCGGCGCACATCACGCAAGGTTCCAGTGTAACATACAGCACACATTCGCTCAGGTATTTGGAACCCAAATGATTTGCCGCAGCCGTCACGGCAAGCATCTCAGCATGCGCAGTGGCATCCGTCAGTTTTTCAGTTTGATTATGCGCTCTTGCAATAATCCTGTTTTTGCAAACCACCACAGCACCTACGGGAACTTCACCAATGTCAAATGCCTTACGCGCCTCCTTCAGGGCTTCGCGCATAAAGTACTCGTCGGTGAATAGTTCTATTTCCATTTCAGAATTTCAAATTCCAAATTCCAGATTTCAGGTTCCTTCGAAGCTTTGGAACCTGGAATTTGAAATCTGGAATTATTTAATCTTAACACTCTTCATCATCTGTCGTGCCGTTTCCTGCCATTCCTGTCGCATTCGCTTCGGACAACTGAATGAAAAAACGATCGAACGGCCAGCTTCCAGGTAGTATTGAATGTACGTGTACTTTACTACCGGATCCTGAAGCCCTTCTTGTTTTCTATTTCCATTGACACGGGATTCAAACTCGAAGTAGATCAATTCCTTTTTGCCGATCTTTTGAACACCCTCCGTGATCATGTCCACCTTATCAAACATATTCATCAGGCTGGCTTTAAAGAATTCTTTGGCGATCGCGTTGTCCTGATCAGGCCACTGCGTCGCAGAAACATTTACGCTGAAATCGACCAAGCGATCGGGATCGGTGTATGCCGCCAGCGGTGCCCGGACGGATGGATAGCGCTGCGTAAAATCCATGTCATCCATGGGCTGCCAGCCCTGAGGAATGGACACTGTAATCTGATCGTTCACCTTGGTTTTAACCAACTTAACACCGCCGGCCGCCAATAACGGCGCAGCGATCACCATCCACTTAACCACTCCACTTTTAATCTTTAGCATATATCGCTCAAATACAAAGTATTAGTAAATTCGCGCCTTGTCTGTCCAGGCAGTGACCCTGCCTTTCGGCAGGCAATCCGCCCTGTAAAAGGCAGGGCCAAAATTAATTAAAACTCCCATGCTAAGAAGCCACACCTGCGGTGAATTGAGAATATCTGACGCTAATAAAACAGTAACGCTATCTGGATGGGTCCAGCGTGTCCGCGACAAGGGAAGTGTTATCTGGATCGACCTGCGCGACCGCTATGGCATAACGCAATTAATTTTTGAAGAAGGTAAAACAGACCCCGCGCTGCTGGCTTCATGCCGGGAGCTGGGGCGCGAATTCGTGGTTCAGGTTGAGGGAACCGTCGTGGAGCGCCTCTCGAAAAACGATAAAATCCCGACGGGAGAAATCGAATTAAGGGTTACCAAGTTAACCGTTCTCAATCCGGCCAAATTACCCCCCTTCACCATAGAAGATGAGACCGACGGCGGCGACGACCTTCGCATGAAGTATCGCTACCTGGATTTGCGCAGAAATCCTGTGCGCGAGAAATTACAGTTGCGTCACAAAATGGCCCAGCAAACCCGCGCTTACCTGGATGGTCAGAATTTCATCGAGGTGGAGACACCTGTGTTGATCAAATCGACTCCGGAAGGTGCCCGTGATTTTGTGGTGCCGTCAAGAATTCATCACGGTGAGTTTTATGCCCTGCCACAGTCGCCTCAAACTTTCAAGCAACTGCTGATGGTGTCTGGATTTGACCGCTACTACCAGATCGTAAAATGTTTTCGCGATGAAGATCTAAGAGCGGATCGTCAACCAGAGTTTACGCAGATCGACTGCGAGATGGCCTTCATCACGCAAGAAGATATTCTGAATACTTTTGAAGGACTGGTTCGTCATCTTTTCAAGAATGTAAAGGGCATCGACCTCCCTTCCGTTCCGCGCATGAAGTACGACGATGCCATGAAGATGTATGGGTCGGATAAGCCAGACACACGCTTCGACATGAAGTTTGTTGAGATCACTGATCTTACCAAAGGAAAAAATTTCCCTGTATTCGAAGGTGCTGAATTGGTCGTAGGAATCTGCGCCAAAGGATGTTCAGATTATACGCGCAAACAAGTTGATGAACTCACGGACTACGTTAAGCGACCTCAGGTCGGGGCGAAAGGACTGGTTTATGTTCAATACAGAACGGATGGCTCCCTGAAGTCTTCAGTGGATAAATTTTATTCTCCCGACGATCTGAAAGTCTGGGCTGAAAAATTCGGCGCTCAACCTGGCGACCTTATGTTGTTGATGGCTGGCGAAACAAATGCTACGCGCAAACAACTGAACGAGCTTCGCCTGTTGATGGGAGAAAACCTCGGCCTTCGCGACAAGAATAAATTCTCGGCACTCTGGGTAATGGACTTCCCGTTGCTGGAGTGGAGCGAGGAGACGAAGCGTTATCACGCCATGCACCATCCATTTACTTCGCCGAAGCGCGAGGATATTCACTTGCTGGATAGCGATCCCGGAAAAGTGCGCGCGAATGCTTACGACATGGTCATCAATGGAACAGAAGTGGGTGGCGGTTCGATTCGTATTCACGACAGCCCAACACAACAGTTGATGTTCCGTCACCTGGGCTTCAGCGACGAAGAAGCGAAGAAACAATTCGGGTTCTTAATGGAAGCTTTCGAATTTGGCGCGCCGCCGCATGGTGGAATTGCTTTCGGATTCGACAGACTCTGCTCAATCTTCGGCGGCGTAGATTCTATCCGCGACTTTATCGCATTCCCGAAAAACAATGCTGGGCGTGATGTGATGATTGATACCCCTTCGACGATTTCCGACGACCAGCTGAAAGAGCTTGCTCTAATCGTTAAAAGTTAACCGTTCTTATTTCGATTTCCGTTACACGTTATCCGTTAACCGTGGGCATGTGTTTGGGTGTGTAGCCCACACTCTCGCCCGCACACACGGATAACGATTAACGGATAACGGTGAACGGCCAACGTCTACTTCCCTCTCGATTTCTCTAACATATCCCACATGTTTTCCGGAATGGCTTCCAGGTGACTGAACTCGCCTCCATTGCGCAGCCACTCGCCGCCGTCGATTGTAATGACTTCACCATTGACGTAGGCTGAATAATCAGACATCATGTACGCGGCAAGGTTCGCCAGCTCCTGATGTTCGCCTACGCGCTTCAGGGGTATCCGTTCGGCTGGATCAAATTTCTTCACCAGTTCACCGGGCAGTAGCCGGCTCCATGCACCTTCTGTAGGAAATGGTCCTGGAGCAATGGCGTTGCTTCGGATGTTGTACTTCGCCCACTCCACCGCCAGAGATCGCGTAAGCGCTAATACGCCTGCCTTTCCACACGCCGATGGTACTACATATCCTGAGCCAGTCCACGCGTAGGTGGTGACAATGTTCAGGAACACACCGGGTTGTTTTTTGGAGATCCAGTTCTTCCCAGCGGCTAGTGTTGTGTAGTAGGTTCCTTTCAAAACAATATCAACCACAATGTCGAAGGCGCGATGCGAGAGGCGTTCAGTTGGGCTGATGAAATTTCCTGCAGCGTTGTTCAGTACGCCGTGGATCTGTCCGAACTTTGATTCGGTTTCTTTAATGACATTCTCAATTTCTTCATACTTCCGGATATCACAGGCAACGGCCAATACCTGTCCACCAGTTTCCTTCATCAATTCATCAGCAGCTTTCTCCAAAACATCTTTCTTGCGACTGGTGATGACAAGGTTGGCGCCCAGCTCGAGCATGTATTTACCCATTGATTTACCAAGGCCGGTACCACCGCCGGTGATGATCACGGTCTTCCCCTTAAAGCTTCCGGGTTTTAACATTCCGTCCATAGTATTTTAAATTTGTAAGTTCTCAGGCGTTTCGATTGTGCGGACAATATCCATATAAATGAGATTTACATGGAATAATATTCTTAATTTCGGAACAATAAATTTTTTAAACTATCTATGAAGCAAGTACTCCTGGCCACCTCCCTGCTTTTTATTTTTTCATCCTGCATCGTCACCAAAAAAAAGTATGATGATCTACTGGCCCAAAAAGTAAGAACGGAAGCCGACCTGGCTGATCGCACCACGCAACTGGACAAAGCGAATACCGACCTGGCATCGCTGTCTGAGGAACTGAAGAAACTGAAAGAAGACACGACTGCCTTGGGTATCGACAAGCGCAGCACCGCTAAACGACTGGCGACCCTGGAGAAGGAACACGAACAGCTCAACACCTATTACAAGAATTTATTAACGAGCAGCGGGCAAACTAACCGGGACATGGCGCAGCAGAAAGAACAACTTCTGGCCCTTCAGCAAAACCTGGAGAAGACGCGGAGATTAAACGATTCGCTGAGTGTTAGTCTTGCCGAACGTGAGAAAAATGTAAAAGAACTCGAAGTAGTGCTCGCCAACAAAGACAAGGCCGTTCAGGATCTGAAGAATAAAATCAGTAACGCGCTGTTAAACTTTAAGGAAAACGACATTACCGTGAAGGTGAAAAACGGAAAGGTTTATGTGTCTCTTGCAGAACAGCTGCTTTTCGGATCGGGAAGTATTGAAGTTGACGGCAAGGGTGTCACTGCGCTTCAGCAATTGGCCAAAGCGATCAAAGACCAGAAGGATATCAACATTATGGTAGAAGGTCATACAGACAATGTACCGGTCTCTAAGAAGTCGCAGTACATGCAAGACAACTGGGATTTGAGTGTGATGCGCGCAACTTCCATTACAAAAATTCTTACCAAGGCTGGCGTTTCTCCCAAACAGATCACCGCTTCCGGTCGTGGAGAATTTGTCCCGCTGTCGAGCAACGATACGGCACAGAACAAACAGAAGAACAGGAGAACGGAAATCATCATCACGCCTAACCTTGACGAACTGTTCAGCATCCTGGAAAATAATTAACGCAACAACTACAACCCACTTTTACCATGAGATTCATACTTGGAATTCTATACCTGGTGTTGCTCATCTGGGCAATCTATGATCTGTTCACCAGTTCGCGCACAACGGAGCAAAAAATTATCTGGTTGATTGTGATCCTCTTATTTCCTGTCGCTGGCTCAATCATCTACTATCTCATCAGCCGAAAAATAATCCAGATCTGAGCGCATGGAGCATCGAAACTTCAAGCCGTTATTCAGTCTCCCTGTCATTGTTGCCGCGCTCGGTTATTTTGTAGACATCTACGATTTGCTGCTGTTCGGTATCGTAAGAAAAGAAAGCCTTACCGCACTCGGCGTCGCACCGGACATGCTTTTTTCCAAGGGTGAGTTCCTGCTCACGGTACAAATGACCGGCATGTTGGTTGGGGGTATTGTTTGGGGCGTGATGGGTGACAAGAAGGGTAGATTGTCTGTACTCTTCGGTTCGATTTTGCTTTACTCCTTAGCCAACATTGCGAATGGATTTGTTACCACCGTTCCGCAATATGCTGTTCTTCGTTTCATCGCCGGGCTAGGTCTTGCCGGTGAGTTGGGTGCCGGTGTTACATTGGTTTCTGAATCCCTGCCGAAGCACTTGCGGGGTTATGGAACTACGATCATCGCATCGGTCGGTATCCTGGGTGCTGTTGCCGCTTACTTTGTTTCGGAGTGGCAGCCGTGGCGAACCTCTTATTTTATTGGCGGCGGGTTGGGATTGGCGCTATTGATCACGCGGGTGAGCGTGCTGGAATCCGGCATCTTTTTGAAAACAAAAGAAAAGAATGTTTCGCGTGGGAATTTCTGGTTGCTGGTTACGAACGGGAGTAGACTAAAGAAATTCCTGGGTTGCATTTTCATCGGGCTTCCGATCTGGTATGTAATCGGAATCCTGATCACGTTCTCTCCTGAATTTGCCAATGCCCTTTCGATTGACGGAGAGATTAGAGCCGGTAAGTCAATCATGATTTCTTACCTGGGCCTCACGCTGGGAGATTTGATCAGTGGAATCACCAGTCAGCAGATAGGATCTCGCAAAAAAATTGTGGCCGTATTTATCACACTGACTCTAGCGATGGTTTTGCTTTACCTGTACATGCCGGTGAAGACTGAAACCTTTTTCTACGGGGTGTGTTTTGCACTGGGTATTGCTATCGGATACTGGGCGCTGTTCGTTACCATTGCAGCTGAGCAGTTTGGGACAAATCTGAGAGCGACGGTAGCGACCACCGTTCCAAATTTTATACGGGGCACCGTCGTACCGCTGCTGTTCCTATTCAAATTTACCCGCGATAGTATTAGCACAAACATGGCCCCGACCGCTGGTGAACTCGATGCGAAGAATTCCGGGCTGATCTTTGGCGCATTGGCCGTTGGCTTAGTTACCATTATGATCGCTTTTATTGCCCTTCGGAGCATCGACGAAACCTATCATCGCGATCTGAATTTTGAGGAAGAAGATTCGTAAATTCTGCGCAGCGGCATTTACTTGTATAATCGTATCTTTATTACAATCTTTCCTTATAAGATCCTTCGCGTGACTCGATTTCGGTTTATTTTTCCTTTTCTCCTCCTTCTCTCTCTTCCCGCATGGGCACAAAACCTTGAACTGATCGATAGCCTGCATTCGCAATTGCGAAAGGCGGAAGGAAACGCAAAAGTTGATCTCCTCAGCGACTTGGCATGGGAATACAGGTTCGCCTATCCTGACAGCACGATAGCCTATGCTCAGCAAGCATACGATCTTGGCAAAGAGTTAAAAATTTCCGTCGGCCTGGCTGAGCCTCTCAATTTTATCGGCGTAGCATACAATTACAAGGGCGAACGCCTCCGTGCATTTGAATGGTACGACCTGGCGCTAAAAACGGCGGACAGTCAGCATGACACCGCGCAAATTGCCTATGCGAATAATAACCTGGGGAGGCTATTCTTCGAGCAGGGATTACTATCACGTTCGTACAATTACTTTATTCAGGCGCTGGCACTTTTTGAAACAATCAATGATTCGTCGGGATTAGCTTACACTTATCAGAGTCTCGCCAGCCTCTACAAGGTCCAGCACGATTTTGCTAAATCAGAAAGCAGCTATTTGAAGGCGTATTCCATTCGCTTGTCGCTCGGAAATACAAGAGATATCATGTCGGCGCTGGTTTACGTCGGAAGACTTTACCAGGAGTATAACCAGCATGACAAGGCGCTGGCGTATCTCCACAAGGCCGATTCTGCCGGGCACGTCATCAACGATGAAATTAACTTAGCCGATATCAAGATTTCCATAGCAGAAAGCTACCTCAGCAACGGGCGCCTGGCTGAAGCCGAAGCCATGTGCGCTGAAGGTTTGAAAGTTATCGCCGTGAAAAACAACATCCGGTTAAAGCCACAGGCTTTCCTGACGATGGGGCAAATAAAACTGGCCAAGAAAAACTACGGGCAGGCTAAATTTTATTTTGATGGTGCACTTGACGTCGCTTCCCGAACCAGGGACCTCACGTCTAAAATGGAAGCGCACTTTTGGCTCTGGAAATTGTCGGAAAAACAAAACGATCGCGGCGGACAGCTTAGAAACCAGAACGAATACCTCATCTTAAAAGATTCTATCAAAGACCTGGACGTCGCTCGCCAGGTCGAACGACTTCAGTTTGAAATTGAGATAGAAAGAAAAGAACAGGAGAATGAATTGCTCAAGGTCAGTAGGTCGAAGAACGAAGCCATTATTCAACAGCAAAAACTGGAGAACATTATCCTTTTGGTCATCATTGGCTTTGTGAGTATTCTGGGGATTGTGCAGTGGCGCAATAGCAAAAAAAGAAGAGAAACCAACGACAAGCTGGCGCAGCAAAATCAATTCATTCAAAGCCAGCGCGAAGAAATTATTCTGCAGAACGAAAAGCTCTCGCGCAGGAATCAGGAACTATCGGACCTGAACCACGAAAAGGATACGTTGATGAGCATTGTCGCGCACGACTTGAAGTCTCCGCTCAATCGCATCAAAGGCATTGCCGACTTGCAGGAATTGGAAGCTCCGCTGACGGAGAATCAGAAATTGTATGTGCGCCTAACGAAGGAAGTGACACAATCGGGATTGGATTTGATTACCGACCTTTTGGATGTACACATGATCGAGGAAAACGTGGTGCCCAATTACGCCACGTTTGACATCAGCGCATTCCTGCTTGAAAAAACAGAATCTCTGCGGGCTTCTGCTGAGGGTAAGGAGATACACCTTCACATCACACAGGTAGAAAATATGGAGGTGACACTCGATCCGGATTATTTACATCGTATCGTCGACAACCTGATCACCAACGCCATCAAGTTTTCAAAGAAGAACTCAACGATCGATGTGGCAGCCGGCACGGCCAACCATCATCTATGGATCTCCATAAAAGATCAGGGGCCAGGTTTTTCAGACAAAGACAAGGTGTTGCTCTTTCAAAAATTCAAGAAGCTGAGTGCGCGCCCGACGGGAGGCGAGAGTTCGAATGGATTAGGATTGGCGATTGTAAAGACGCTGGTTGATCGTTTGAAAGGAACGATTGAACTCAACACAGAACCAGGAAGAGGAAGCGAGTTCGTTGTCAAATTCCCCAGATCGTAATTCTCCTTCGGACATCGGGAGGCTTCTCAAATACTCCACATTCACTAACCTTTCCGCTTTAAGCTTTTAGCTTTCTGCTTCTCGGAGAGGACATAAAACAAAAAAGCCCTGTATTTCTACAAGGCTTTTTCAAAATAAAAGATAGGCAACGTCTTACTCTCCCGCATGTTATTGCAGTACCATCAGCGCTGGCGGGCTTAACTTCTCTGTTCGGAATGGGAAGAGGTGATCCCCGCCGCAATAGTCACCTTAAGATCTTCAGTGATGTTCAATCACCTTAAGATTGTTATCCTGACTCATCTAGTCAGAACCTAATTTCTTTGACAGTATTGGCAAAAGAGTAGATAGTTAGAAAGTTCTAAGCTTCGTAGTGAAGCGAGCACATAGTATGTGCCATTCGTTATTGTGGCCCCGTCCCGATAAATCGGGACGGGGCTTGAAGCGTTCGGGTAATTAGTACTGCTCAGCTTTGCCGTTTCTGACTTTACACCTGCAGCCTATCAACGTCATAATCTCTGACGTCCCTTAATGGAAGTCTCATCTTGAGGTGAGTTTCGCGCTTAGATGCTTTCAGCGCTTATCTCGTCCCGACATAGCTACCCGGCAATGCAGCTGACGCCACAACCGGTACACCAGCGGTCGGTCCAATCCGGTCCTCTCGTACTAAGATCAGGACCTCGCAAACTTCCTACGCCCATCACAGATAGGGACCGAACTGTCTCACGACGTTCTGAACCCAGCTCGCGTGCCACTTTAATAGGCGAACAGCCTAACCCTTGGGACCTTCTCCAGCCCCAGGATGTGACG